>JAEIGA010000052.1_pt1 | contig 143436 bp, 113 predicted proteins | sample 9270691 | NCBI WGS metagenome assembly JAEIGA01 (sample SAMN17057246, study PRJNA624740) | gut metagenome | biome: biome; isolation source: fecal sample | host: Bos grunniens | place: China: Xizang | collected 2019 | reverse complement strand
TCCTCTATTTCAATCTTTTTCTCTACCACTTTGTCATCTGAAATGTCCGAAATGGAATTTTCAATCAGAGAGGAAAACGGCGCTTCACCATATTTCTCAATATTAAATGCCCTTCTAAGTAAATTATTAATAAAGGTATTCACCTTCAAATTATTAAGTTTACAATATTCCTTAATGTCACTGTAAAGTTTTTTATCTATTTCCATAAAATAAAAATTATTCTTGCGCAAATATACAAAAAAAAATTTGATATATAGAATAAAAAAGAGGCATCTTTTCAGATACCTCTCATTTTTTATTATCTTTTTTTAAAAAGTTCCACAGAATATATTACCACCATCATAAGTTATTAATTTACCATCAACAACTTGATATGTTTTCATACCCCTATCCTTAACCCTAACACTTAGGTTTCCTAAGGGGTACATAATGTAATCTGATGTATTGGGGGTTATTTCAACCACATTATATTCAGCCACCTTATTTGTTGTAGCATCGTGACCAACTAAAAACCTTTGTCCTGCGACAACAGAAGATGGCAGTACACTTACAACTGTGTCCACTGGACACAATTGACCTGCGTTTTGTCTAATTGGGAATTTGCCGTAATACTCACTCCATGTTTTATTAGTTTCTTTAACATAATAATGTGTCCAATAACTAACATTATTAGTACGAACTAATTCGTCATAGGTTGCTCTCTTACCTCTCCATATTTTTACTGCACTTTCGGTTGCTATTGCCATCTTAAAATATTTTTTTATTATTTTTTTTATTAATAGTGGTGGCTTTCACCACCACTATCTTTATATTTTGTTTTTAGTACTATTACTACTCCTCAGTATCATCACCACCATAGTACATTACACCATATAATGCACCATTAGTATCCTTTTGTAACTGAATATTACCGCTAAGCTGCTCACTTGCAGAAAGGGTCTTGATGTTAACACTAATGTCAAATTCGCGTTCACCTTCGCCACCAACATTAATAGACTTATCAGTGCTTTTAACCGTTACTTCATTAACTGCGCTGTCAATAGCATCTTGAACACCACTAAGTTTTAAACCATTCCCATCAACAGTTAAGAAACCCTCATTATCATTGTGTAATTTAATAGAAACCTCACCTGCGGTATTTACCTGTAAGCCATTTTTAAACTCTGATTGAGATAATAATAGTGAAACATCAACGTAGGTTATTTGCTCAGCACCCTTATTATCTAAATAAGTATACTTCAAGAATTGACCAGACTTACCACTACCATCTTCGTCAACTAATACCATGCTAACCAATGAAGAATCTTTGTATATTTTAATAGTATCACCCAATTGAGTGTTATCTACCATTAACTTATACTCCTCTTTCACAGTATTATCAGTACTAGCACCACTAACTATCTTGAGCTTATTTACATAAGTCATTGCACTATTAGCTGTAGCAACAGCGTTTTCTGCCTTAGTATTAGCACTACCTGCAATATCCTTAGCCTCGTTTGCTATAGCAGTTGCAGATGTATTTGCATTTAACGCAGCATCTCTTGCCGCCTCAGCAGCTGCCTGAGCTGTCTCTGCCTTACCCTGAGCAGCTACAGCAGCAGCCTGAGCAGTCTCAGCGTTAGCCTCAGCAGTCTCTGCCTTACCCTGAGCAGCTACAGCAGCCTCTTTTGCAGCAGTTGCACCTGTTTGTGCTTTTACAGCGTCAGCCTTAGCGGTCTCAGCTGCGGTCTTAGCATTAACTGCATCGGTTTTTGCTGATACGGCATCATTCTTTGCAGTTACAGCATCAGCCTTAGCAGTCTCAGCTGCGGTCTGTGCCTTCTTTGCATTACTCTCAGCGGTCTCAGCTGCTGTTTTTGCAGTCTCAGCTGCGGTCTTAGCATTAACTGCATCGGTTTTTGCTGATACGGCCTCATTCTTTGCAGTTACAGCAGCACCCTGTGCAGCCTCAGCAGCTGCCTGAGCAGTCTCTGCGTTAGCCTCAGCTGTCTCTGCGTTAGCCTCAGCTGTCTCTGCAGCACGTTGTGCAGCCTCAGCGTTAGCCTCGGCAGTCTCAGCTGCGCCCTGAGCAGCTACAGCAGCCTCTTTTGCAGCAGTTGCACCTGTTTGTGCTTTTACAGCATCGTTCTTTGCAGTCACAGCAGCACTCTGAGCGGCCTCAGCAGCGGTCTGTGCCTTCTTTGCATTACTCTCAGCGGTCTCAGCCTTACCCTGAGCAGCTACTGCACCTGCCTGTGCAGTCTCAGCAGCAGCCTGAGCAGCCTCAGCAGCAGTTTTTGCAGCATTTGCAGCATTTACTTGTGCAGTCACATCTGTTACTGCACTTGATGCAATGTTCTTAGCTTCATTAGCCGCCTCTAATGCATCATTAGCTGTAGCAACAGCTGCAGAAGCGTTACCCTCAGCGGTAACAATACGAGACTCATGATCAGCTACTACCTGAGCAACGGTCTTAAGATCACCAGTAAACTCTTCAGCCCATGCACCTAATGCAGCCTCAATGCTATCTACTCTACCATCTAACGCAAGAATATCCTGCTCAATCTTAGCAAGTCTAGTAGCCTCTACCTTACCATAACAACGTGAACCGAAGTAAATTGACATATCATTTGTTGCAACGCCATTCTTGTGCTCACGAACAAAATAAATCACACCCTTCTCAGGTGTTGCAGGTAAAGCCTTTACTTGCTGAATACCTTTAAATACAAAATTTGCCATAATATAGTACTTTTTTTATTTTTATTGAATAATTATTTTTTTTTTATTTGTTTTTTAAATATTCTCCCCACTTTTCGTAGGGAGAATATTTTTTAGCTTATATTACTCAGCGATCTCCTCAATATCGTTACCACTAACCATTATCTGCTCAACATAGATACCATCTGTATTGAGTTTTACAGCGTTATTAGCAGTTTCAGATACCTTAATAGATACTGTTTGTGAATTACCGATAACGTCAGTAACTGCGATACCACTACCTGCAGCAACAGAAGTAAGACCACCTGAAACGGCAGCTGTAATTCTGTTATTCAAAGACTGTAATACTGCCTGAATGCTAGAAGAAACAGGATACTGCTCAGTTTTGCCACCCTTACCATCATCTGAAAGAATCGCCTCATCAAGAGCAATATCACCCGCGTTAATAACAGCCTCGCCATTCTCATCAAATGATACACCATTTACCTTAGCATCCTTAGTAAGTTTACCATCAGCAAGATTAGCAAGCTTAGTGAAAACATCCTCTGAATCACCCTCAGCGCGAGTACCAACAAGAGCAGCAAGAGCCTCACGAGCACTAGTCTCAGCAGTTAATGCAGAAGCGTCAGCCTTAGTTGCAAGAACGCCATCAATCTCACCATCCTTAGCTACAAGATTAGCAAGCTTAGTGAAAACATCCTCTGAATCACCCTCAGCGCGAGTACCAACAAGAGCAGCAAGAGCCTCACGAGCACCAACCTCAGCGGTTAATGCTGAAGCGTCAGCCTTAAGGTTAATCTTACCCTCGAGCTCGCCCTTAAGAGTCTCATCAGCAGCCTTATAAGCATCGTGATCAATTGCCTCAAGAACCTTAACACGAGTATCCATCGCGGTATCCTTACCATCAACATAACCCTTAAGAGAAGTTTCAAGTGCAGTATCAGCAGCCTTATAAGCATCGTGATCAATTGCCTCAAGAGCGCTAACACGAGTTACAAGATCTGCAGCGGTAGCAGCAGATTCAGAATCAGCAATCCACTGAGCAACTTCCTTGAGAGTGTCAAACTTCTCAGGAGCGCCATCAAGTACAGTGGCAACAGCTGCAGCAGAAGCATCTGAAGCAAGCTTTTCGTGATCGATTGCCTCTAAGTCAGAAATACGAGAATTAAGACCCTTAACTACTGAACCATCCTCAGCGGTTGTGTCGTTTACAATACCATCAGTGTAAGCCTTAGCCTCAGCAATAGCCTCAGACTTAGCAGTAGCTGCAGCGCCAATTTCATCATAAACCTCAGCAAGTTTCTCAATCTCAGCGTCTGTATAATCCTTAGCATTCTGCTCAGCAGTAGCGGCAGCACCCGCAGCATCAAAGCGAGACTTACCCTCCTCATCTGTTACAAGACTGTTAGCATAATCTTTAGCATTCTGCTCAGCAGTAGCTGCAGCGCCAATTTCATCATAAACCTCAGCAAGTTTCTCAATCTCAGCGTCTGTATAATCCTTAGCATTCTGCTCAGCAGTAGCAGCAGCACCCGCAGTATCGAAACGTGGGGTTTCACCATCCATTACGAGACCTTTAGCATAATCTTTAGCATTCTGCTCTGCAGCATTCCATGTGAGTCTCTCATTAGCGGTAATGTGGGCTACAGTGTCCTGTACGTGCTCAGTAAATGCACTATAATCAGTCTTAGATGCAATAGCGTTATTTACTGCAGTCATTGCTGAAGTGTAATCATTCTTATCCACCTTTGAAGAGAGGTCTACAGTTAACATACCATCAGTATCTACAGCTAATGGTCCCTGTACGCTCTTAACATAGTTAACCTCAGCACCTTCAGCGATACCCTTGAGTTTTGTACCCTCAGCATCTGTCATAAGGCGAGAACCCTCTACCTTGTCAACCTTACCAGTCTCGAGTGAAGCAACACGTGTTTTAAGTGCACCTACCTCGTCATCAGAACCAGTTGAAGTTGCAAGAGCAGAAATAACACCCGCACCCTCTACAATATAGAAACCTGCCTGATAAGTATTCTTTACTACACTACCTTCTACAGTCTCTTCAATCTCCTGAGCCTCAGCAACCTTAATAAGTTGACCAACTACAAGGGTCTTAGAAAGCTCCTTTGCCTCACTATAGTTAGTTGCGGTTTCAGTTTCTGTACCACCAACTTTAATAAGTGTACCCTTAGCTAATATAGCGCCATATTCAGGGTCATTATTAGCTACTGATTGAACATAGTAAACACCATTATTCTTTGCTACACTATCTTTAATTACTGCCAAGATCAAACCTTCAGTTGCTGATGCACCTGGAGCAACATCGTCAACAAATGCTTGTGCATCTGCAAGTGTAGCAAAACGACGCTTAGCAATCATTGGATATCTATCCAATGCACTCCACGAAAGGTTCCAACCTTGATTAGTTTGTTTATTTGTAATATATTCAGCCATTTTATTGTTAATTTTTACTAAAATTTATTATTATTTACCAACTGTTATTGAATTGAAACCATATGGTTCACCGAGGAATGAATCATAAACATTATAATTAATTTTAGAGTTGTTAGGTAAAACATATTCAACTGTACGAGCAGCACTGAAAATCATACCATCAAGTCCAAAACTGTTTACTGCATTCTTAAGAGTCCATGTAGAAGGTATTGCTATAGTCAAATACTTGTTTGCTTCATAACTGGTTGTGGTATTAATAATGTTAACACTTGTACCATTAGTCCATACATTCTTAGATAAACCTTTAATACCATCTGAATCAGTTATTTGTGCATCTGACTGTCCAATATACATCTTATAAGCACCAGTTACTGAATCATTACCTGTATTGGTTTTAACTGAACCAGTGATTGTAGTTGCAGTAGTTGCAGCCACTACGTGTTCTGCATCTGTCTTCTTAAGAGAAGAACAAATATAAACTGCATTCTGAGCAGGGACTGTTGCTGTAAATGTAGGCGAAGAAGCTGTTACAGTAATCTTATTAGTACCCTCTTCAACAGTTAATGCTGTAGATGCAAGGGTTGAACCTGTAACGTCAGCAATATCAGCTTTATTGAAACCATTATTGGTTACAAATGATAGTTTGTAATCAGAATCCTCATCTTTTGTACCAGTAATACTAACACTTGATGGATTACCTTCACCATCTCTTGTGCTGTCATTAGCTGCAGACCATCCATACTCGAAGTTCTCATATGAAATACTAGCTGAAGCACTTGCGGTCTTAGCGGTTGCTGTAACATTAATGGTTGAACCTACTTCAACTGTTGTAGCTGTTGGCGTAAAAACAATTGTAGGTGCATTCATTGAAACTGAAAGAGCAGTAGGTACATTTCTTATTGGTGTTTTTTCAGGCCATAAGTTCTGACTGAAAAGACCTTCCAATACAGACTGGAGATTACCTGCGCTTATACTTGTAACACCCTTACCAAGAAGAATGTCAGCAAGTGGAGTACCACCAACTGGAATCTCAACAACATCTACTTTATCAGCATCTACCTCCTTTACAGAGAATGTATTAGTGGTAGAATCTAATGTAATAGAAGTCTCATCTGCATGATAAACATCGACATACTTTGAAAAATCTACATCAAGAGTTTTTGAACCACCGTCTGTATTAAATACAAATCGAAGAGTAGTTGTATTACTACCATCCTCAGCTTTTACAAAGTCTACAGACTCAATCATACCGTCTACGAGGAATGATGAAGCATCAAAGCCTTCACCTAATTTCTCACCATTAGCAGTAAGATAAATTTTCTTATCATTTATGTTATAAGTAACGTCATCAGCGTGCTTAATTGCCTCTAAAACATCTACTCTACCACTTAATGTGTTTACTAAAGATAAATCAGCCTTACCTGAAAGGTCAATTTTTGCAGTTGTGCCATCCATTACAGACACACCATCAACTGTTACATCCTTAACCTTACCTGCAGCCTCGAAAGCAGCTGAAAGATCTACCTCAACAGCACCGTTCTCACCCATAACACCTGAGTAAGATGCATCACCAACCTTAACAGAGATACTCTTTACGCAAAGCGCAATAGCATCCTGAAGAGCAGTAACCTTAGTGTTAATCTCGCTTTGAGTATAATAATCCGCAAACTTATTTTTATTAGCTGTGATTGCAGCATCAAGAGCCTGAAGAAGCTCTAAAAAAGTGTTTACTTGAGTTTCGTCAACGTTAGCAAAAGTGTCGCCATTTGCCTCTGCAGGGAAGATCAAACTACCCTCAGCGTCTAAAAGTCCACCAAATGCAACTATGAGATTTCCCTCAAAATGTGCACTGTTATCTGAATAAAGACGTGAACCGAAATAAATTTTTTCGCTCTTTACTTCGCTAATAGGAGCATCAGCACCTTCAGCAGAGTAAATACCATCACGAACTAAAAACAAATAACCCAACTTGTCAGACTGAGCCAAAGACGCATACTTTCGCCCTGTGACTTGAAAAATACCTTTAAATTGTGACATAATTTTTTTTGTTTTTTTGTTATTATTAAGAATTATTCTATTTTATAACATTAAGTTATATTTTTATTGAATTATTTCTATATCATTACCCCCTAATGGCAAAGTATCGTTATCATCGTCGGGAGTAGTTTTCTTAACCCACGTTCCAAGAGACTTTTCTAACCAATAATCGTAAGGTCTACCGCTACCATCATCGAGCACTGTTACTGTTAATCCAATAAAGCGCTGTGAACGTGGAATTTTATTTAAATCACTTTTGGTGGCCACTGGCTGCATCTTCGAATCAAGATACCCTCCACCATTAAAACATAATTGATTTGTGTATGATAATGTTGCCATGTTTTATATTAATATTTAACTACATATTTTATAATCGCTCCTGGATAATCACCTGCAATAGCTGTAATTTTATTACCCTCATACATGCGTCCAAACTCAATACCCTCTGCTATTTCTACTACAATACTGTAGATAATACCATCAATAGTTTTAGTACCTACTTCAATAAATTCATTGGTTAGCTCATTGTCACCCATGTATATTTTAATTAATTTACTATCAAATTTTTCTTTTTCTATATATAATATAGGTATAAACGAATTTTCATTATACCAATCATCCCACCATTTATCTAACTCCTCATCAGTTAAATTTTCAGGCTCTGTTGGTATTTCGATTTCAGGAGAAATATATGTCATTTCAACTCCACCCTCGGTAATTTGAGCTGATGTTAAATCGTTCACTGATATACCTGAGGCATTCTTTAAATCTTTAATATTAACCATCTCATTTGTTATCCAAACTAGTGATGATAATACATCATCACCCCCATCAGCATCTTTTATGCTGTAATCACCGTAGCGATATTTATCATCTTCAAAAGGATTCATAGATACATTAGTTACCATTAATCTTTCATCTGTAGGGATGACATTACTTACTACAATAGCGTTGCTATTAGCCTTAAATACAAACTCAACTTCCACTCCTTCACATATACATGTAACATTAATATCCATAGTAGGAGTTTTTTCTGTATATGCAACTAAATAACCTTCTTCATTTGTGGTAAAAATTATTGTGTTAATTGGTTTAATAACAGGAGTATCCCCACCACCACCTTCATTATTAGAACCACCACAACATGGAAATTGTGTTGATTTAATGTAATCTTCGTTTGACATGCCACACAAATCAATATAAAGACCATTGTAATAATATCTTTCATCACTACCACAATAGTCTAAAATTATTCCATTTTTATGGGCATTATTTTTAATATCTTTATAAGCGCTCATTAAATTTCATTTTTTCTTACAAATAAATATCAGTCAAAATATAAAAATACAGAGTTAAATGAAAATAATTTTTATTTTTTTGCAACCATCTAATACACAAAAAAATAGAGAGATTTTTTAAATCACCCCTCTATTTCGTTATTAATTATCATTTCTTCTACTTCAATTTCTTTAAGATTTGGAATTACTAAACTTCTATCTATTTCTTCATCCCATACACTCATTGTATAATTTACAATATATTCATTTTCAGCGTTTTCTACATCATAATTTGTTACTCTATAATCTATCTCCCCAAATCTTTTGAGATTTGAATAAGCAAGCGCACAAACAAGAGAGTCACATGCATCAAAGTTTTCCTTCTTAAATTCACCCTTTTTATTATATACCCATTGTATCTCGGGGTATTTCTCACAAATAAGATTCATTACCACGTTTTTCTTGTCGCAATCATATGGATAATCAGCGAATGCAACAAGATGGTTTTTCTTAATATCATTCATTATATGTGATAATTTATATTCCATGCCGTGTTTATTAAATTTACGTATACCCAATATTTCAGGCAGGGCATATATTCTTGCCTCTAATGATGACATATAAAAAGGAATAATTCCTAATTTATTATACACACCTTCAGATAAAAGAGCGTTAAATTTGAGTAGCTGAGCAACTGTGGTTGGATTTGAATTACCCACCGCAAAAATAAGAGGTGCCTCAATAATACACTCCGTAATACCACTATCAACTAATGTGGATAAAAATTCATCTTCAAATATCTTTTTTCTAAGTATTAATGCCTCAATTCCCTTGATTTTAGATGATACTTTCGGTACTACATGTGTAATTTTTTCTATTTTAGGTTGATTTACCCCATCATCTATAATAATAGATGCACCAATACATGTGGTGCTGATATCTAAACCCAATATTTTACTGGGGTATGTTTTATTTGTAATTAATTCCATTAAATATTATCCTTTCTTTAAAAATATATTTTTTTCACTAAAAATAAATAGAAAACATTTATCATTTATTCAAAAAAATTTGTATATTTGCACCAAATTTTTAGATAAAACTTTATGTTTAAGGATGTATATAATATTCTCACCATTTTTTTAGGTGAAAGTAAGCAAGGTGCTTATAGTTCTGATGTGGAGCAATATCAGTTTAATTGTTGTCGTTGTGCGGAGGATAATGGTGGTATTGTAGATAATAAACATAATTTGGAAGTTTTGCTTTCTCCAACAAAGGGTTTTAAGTATCATTGTTGGAAATGTGGTGATACTGACAATATGATGGGTAATTTAGGTTCCCTTATTAAAAAATATGGGGGCGTGTCTCTTTATAAATCATATAAGGATATTGTTGAGGGTATTAGGCGCAGTAGGTTATATGATATCAACCTGTTTAATGAAGTTGAAAATAAATTAGATGACACAATTTGCCTATCTTTACCACAGAGTTATAGAAAAATAGATTTATCTAAACTACAAAACAGAACGCTTTTCAATTACCTTAAAAAACGAGGTATTACACAAGAAGTTATTGACAGGCATAATATTGGATATACAGAGTGGGATGATGATTGGACTATGAGGAATAGACTCATCATTCCAAGTTATGATAAGTTTGGTGAATTAAATTTTTATGTGGGGCGTGATTATACCAATAAGGCTAAACTTAAATATAAAAACTGTGATGCTAATAAAGAGGCTGTTATTTTTCAAGAGTCACTCATAAATTGGGATGCGAATGTTTATTTAGTGGAGGGTGTACTAGATGCATTAAGAATTCCTAATGCTATTAGTTTGTTGGGTAAAACATTGTCTAATAATAGTATGCTCTTTAAGACATTATATCATAAAACAAATGCGAATATAGTCATATGTCTTGATGGTGATACTACTATTGAAGAAACAAAGAAAATATACAATAAATTAAATTTTGGACGTTTAAAAAACAAGGTGTGGTACATAAATCTCCAAGAAGATAGTTCTTTTAAGGATTTTAGCGAAATATTTGAACATTATGGGAAACAAGGTATAATTGAAATAGTAAGAAAAATGAAACAATTTGAAGAAATAGATTTAATTTTTTAAAATATGGTAACAAAAATTATTAGTTGTGCTGATATTCATATTAGAAATTACAAAAGAATTGATGAATATCGTGAGCAGTTGAAAAAATTTATAGATGAATGTAAGGCTATTGTAAATAAGAACGGGGCTGAAAATACAAGAATAGTAATTGCGGGAGATCTATTACATAATAAACTAGATATTAGTGGTGAGGGTTATGTTATGGCATCGCAGTTTATTAAGGCGTTAGATGGGATTTGTAAAACCATTATTATAGGCGGAAACCACGATATGAACATGTCAAATCTATCTAGACTTGATCCTGTTAGTGCTATTTTTGATATGTGTGATTTTGAACAAGCATATTTCTTGGATAATGAATTGAATTATGAGAGTGGGTGCATTGTAGATGATAATATTGTGTGGTGCCTATACTCATCATTTGATAATTTTTCTAAACCCAATATTGAAGAGTATAGAATTAACCACCCTGATAAAACTTTCATTGGTTTATTTCATGGTGAATTAAAAAATGCAAAAACTGATGCAGGTTATGCAACTGAAAACGGTTTGGATATTTCATATTTTTCAAACGTAGATTTCTGTATTTGCGGGCATATACATAAACGTCAAAAAATTAACTTTAACGGAACCACAGCTTTATATATAGGTTCTTTAATACAGCAAGATCATGGTGAAAATATTAATAATCATGGTTATGTTGTTTTAGATGTTGAAACATTAACATATACTGAACATAACATTAAAAATGACAGAGGTTTTTACACATTTGTCATTAACTCTGAAAACGATATTGATGAGGATAAGGAGGAACTTATTAATTTTTAGGGAAAAGAAAGTGGGGCAAACTAGTTTGCCCCCTTTTCTATTTTAAGTATCGTTGTTGACGGAATTACTTGTTTAATGAAAGGTAATATTGACCTATTGACATAATCAAAATCCACGCTATCTCTAAACTTTATGCTCAAAACTTTGTTGTTCATGATGTAATATGACGCATACTCGTCATTATTCGAATTAAAATTACTTTCATAAAATGTTTCATTATTACTTGCACCTACTTTAACATTTTTACATTTTTCATTTTCTCCATCAATATTATAATACATATTCTCCTCCTCATCTGAGAAGTACCATGTTTTAACATTGTCTTTATGATATAGTGCATTATTATCACTATCAAACAATCCATCAAAACCAAATTTGTTAATTTCAGAGTTTAAATTACCACTACAATCATAAGCTTTATTTGTGAATAAATTATCTTTTAAAGCTCCTCTGAAAAACTCCTTAAAATAACGTAAATACTCAACACCGTCATCGTAGTTTCCATTACCGCTATGTGGATTATTACCTTTATAATTCTCCACAATAGACTCCAGATACATTATTTTTGGTCTATATTCACCACCCTCTTCTATTTCACTATTTCCTATATTATACCACCCATCCTGTGATGAATATTTAGTAGCATCACGTAAAATAAAGTAATTACTCTTATTTTTTTCATTAACATTATCAACTACATAATAAATTACGCCGTTGCTAACATTTTCTTTTGGTATCAAATATAAATCGCTTACTTTTCTGACTATATGAATATTGTTGACTGTTTCATCATAAATACCATTTTCTGTTGTTGTATATAATGTTTCATCTTTTCCATTGTATACAATTTTCTTTTCAGGTACTTTTCCCCATCCTCCATACATTTGGAAATATGGATTGCTATATAATTTTTCTTTTTTATCAAACCATGGGACTATAAAATCAACATTTTTATTTTTGTCCTCATCATAATATTGCAAAATCCTAAGTGGTAAACCTTGTAAATAATTTGTTTCAATATCACTCTCATCAGGTTCATATTCAAACCCCTTAACCATTTCGTTAAATTTGGTCAACTCCTTTATATTAATATTAGTGGCTTTTGAAGAATCAATAATATTAACATACTCTGTTATACTATAATCGTATTCTAGATTAGTATCATATAAACTATTGTATGTTCTGACAAAATCTTCTGATTTTAAGCCAAATAACGACAATACCATCTCTATGCCATGCTTAGTGCCTTTTCGCCTTAAAATATCCTTGCTATTTATTTGCAAATATTTTAAAAAATTAATATTAATGTCACTAGATGAATATATACTATTATCTCCACTAAACTTAGCTTTTACAAGCTCTTTATTACTTAAATCAGGCGCTACAGAAACTGTTTCCCATCCAGATAATTCCAACTTATCACTGACTAAATAGTCAGGGATATTGTTATTATCATTATATGATATAATATTACAGCTTTTAATATTATCGGTATATCTTTTTAATTCATCAAACTGCCTACCAAATGTCATAAGCAAACCTTCAATTTTACTTGAACCGAATGAGTAATCTGAAACATCATCACCACCCTTTTTGAAGGTGTTATCCATATTCTTAATAGAATCATGGGTTAACATTCTCCATAAATTATTAGTTTGTCTATTATCGTAAAAAGTTGCTAAATCTAATAGTTTATTTATGTATTTGGTAAAATCCCCACTATTAATATCTAAGTTATAGCCACCCCTATCGCTTAAAGGCCATGTAAACCTATCCTTATATGTTTCGATTCCATTTTCGGTTTCATGAGGATAATCTAAAATCATAGTATATATTGGAACACTACTTCTATTAAGCATAACCTTTCCAAAGTCATCTAAGTTTTCAAAAAAGTTGCTTTCAAAATTCTCCGTAGGTCTTATATGTGTCCCCTTAAGTGCCGCATTTTCATATAATAATATTTCATCCCCATTTACAAAATAAGAACTAATTGTAATATTGTTTATTTCTATTTTATACAATAAATCCCAATCATTATGGCATATATTAAGGTTCTTATTGATATTCGTAACACTTGGTTGTGTCTTTATCTCTTCTATCTGACCGTTTGGTTTAATAATGCTATAATTGATATAGGTATTAAAGAAATCTCTAATATCATCAGAATTAAATTTTTCTACATTGCCATATAATTTAATAGCAAAAGGGTTGTCTATTAAATACATGGTTTTGTTTGTATTAGCTACTTTGTATTCATAATCAGTAAAATAAAGCTCTCCATTGAAAGTATCTATTATCTTACTTATTGTGCTTTTTATTAACTCAGTGCAACTACCATAATATGCAAACTCCAATAGAGAGTTGCAATTTGGTTTTATTGTTAATCTGTTTTCGCCACTCTCTTTTTCATCTATACATCCCTTTGTCCAAAATTCGGAACCACAAGCCTCGTTTTTTAGCCAATCTCCATACTTATGTCTTTTAGCTCCGCTTTTTCTCACATTTCTAGTTATTTTAAATGAAGAGGAGCCATCATTAATAATACCATTATCATTACCACCCCTACCATTTAAAATCATGTAGTCGCGCTCGTAAATAGTTCTTTCACCGTCAATTGTTTTATGTTTTTTCTTGACGGTGAAATTGCTATGTGTTATTGTATATTTCTTCTTAGCCATTATAAGTTACCTTTAATATCCTCCATTGTTGTACTTTCTATTGAACTAATAGCAGTATTGTTGTTAATTTTGAAATCATGTGATTTGCCTGTTTCAGGATCAATTGCTGTGCCATACTTAGCCTGATGATATATACCACCATTTTCGTCAAATGTAGTAATAAGACCCTGCTCAAGATTGCGTAGCTGTTCGCCCTCTAACATGAGTGATATTGTATCATCATCATGCTCAACCATTTCAATTTCCATCATAACAGGATTGAACTTTGTATTAATTAACTTTATTCTTTGCGTTGCTCTACCAATAAAGGGTATACTATTTGAATTAAATGAAAGACTTGTAGATGGTGTAAGGGTGCAAAAAACTAGTGTGCTTGAATTGTTAAATTTATATTGCACACTACTACTAGTTTCACTATTTGTATTTTGTGTAACTGGTTCACATCTATTATTAGAGGTTATTATTCTAAAATCACTATCTCGTTCATTTAAATCATCTAAATATTCTACTCGATAACCAACTAGTGAGCCGTTTATTCCTGTATCATTACCTATTTCATTACTATCTATAACAATACCTTTAATATTAGGATATGCAGACAAAACACCAACATCCTTTATCGTAGCGTCTATCTCTTTTGGTTTGATGTAAATTGTATATATACCCTTTTTATTAAAAACATTTACAGGTAGATTTAATTCATACATGCCAGGTAATGCGGCACTATTATTACTGCCGTCGCTAAACGTTGCCTTTTTCAAAACATCAGCCGCGGATAAGCGTTTAAAATCCCTGAAATTTGTATCATCACTATTTCTTGTGGGGCGATAATGATAGAATATATCAACATCATTACTCCCTATATTAGCAGGCTTTTTAGTTCCGTATACGTTGTTCATTTTTTACTATTTTATATATAAATAAATATTTATTTACTTTTTTTTTATTCTAAATCGAAGTAATTGTTTTTGTAGTTTTTTAAATCATCAAATGTATTTACTTCACCTAAGATATTCATTCGTTCAAAAAGTGATGCTTTTCCTCTATCTATATCAATACCTATTTTTTCGTTAACCCATTCTACACCAATTAATTCTTCATTTTTAAATGTTGTAATTCCGTTGTTCTCGTTAAATTCATTACAATTATAGGTTACATTAGAAAATATAGTATTATTTTCAAAATTATCAATATTTTCGTATTTTATATCAATATAGTTAAATGTATTACCTGTACTACCATTATATGCTACGTTTTCTATTTTAGCCATTTCGAAAGCAAATGTATCCTCATATTCAATACCACCTTCATATGAAACAATTATACCATTTGCATTTTTTTGGGGTATTGCACCAATTGTATATTTAAATGTAATATTGCCACTTCCGTAATCATCGTAAAATAAATTTTGTTTTATATTGCTGTAAGTAATGTATTCATTTTCAGTTCTTGCAGTATATGCTTTACCTGTGCTAGTTTCACTGAATATCACCTCTTTTAATACATCAACAGTAGAACCGTCGTTTGATAATGAATAACCAACCATAAAAGGGATTGAAGTATCATTGTCGTCTATAATAAAAGGTAAAGAGTTACCGTTGTCATCAACCGCATTGCTTTTTGTTCTTCTTACATTGTTTAATTTAGAAGGAACTTTTACATTTTCAACCTTCTTGCTATCTTTTTCAATTAAATTTAACGGTACCCATCCATCATTTTTTTTATCGAAATAACCTTTACCCGTTAAAACACTTTCATTTTCATTTTTCATCTCCAGTGCATAAGTCCCACTTTCACCACTTTTTATATCTTCATAAAAAACCACATCTCCGTTAACATAGTCTTTATATGGTTGCCACTTGGACATATACGAGGTTAGTGCTCCGCAATTATCATAATCACTGTCTATATAAATTGGAATTGAAAAATGTTGAATCACATACTTTTCTAATTCACCTTCTTTTATTATCTTACCATCGAAGCAATCTTTAACCATATTGATAAATTCAATATCAGTTCTATAACCATCTTCTTCCTTTCTAAAAATAGAATTGAAAGTATTGGCTGAAACATTGATGCCTACAATATTACCACACTCTATTTCTGTTATATCACCACTTTTTTCATAAAAAACCACTGATGGGCTCGAAAATCGGCTGTCCTCTGAGAACATATCAACCTCACTATTGTCTATTAATTCTAAAGATGCACCGTTTATCTCATCATAATTCTTTGTTGCAACAAAGAAATCTGTGGTTTTGTAGAAATCATTTAACCAAGAATACCATTTTATCATATTACCATAACGCAATATATAGTTTTCACCTACATTAGTTAAGGGAAGCTCTTCTTTGCATAACTCTAAATTAGAATATCTATCATCTAAAATAACATCTAGGGGTATTTTACCCCAATTACTCTTTTTACCCCCTTCGTTATAGTCTATTTTTCCATTTTCATTAATAAAGCTATGTTTACTATCAAAACGACTAATAAACGGTTCTAAACATATTTTCTTTTTAATAATATCCATCGGTTTTTAGTTTTATTCTTGGTTTGGTTTCGTTAATATTGGTTCAATTAAGAAAAGTTGTAACTTGCTATTATCGATATTTTTTGTATATGGCACCTCCCATGTGAACCTATTGCTAACATTATCGTACTTAATTTTAACCTCAGTGTATAAATCATTCAATACATCAGTTAATACCTCACCTGATTGGTATTTGAAATTTTTTCCTTCTTTATAAAGCGCCAAAGGTATTGTGTAACCAAATTTAGCATGATTAAATTCCGCTTTCATATAAATAGTAGCCTCACCGTTTTTGCATAAACTTGGAAATAAATACAAATAAAATCCCTCGCTTGAATTACTGAAATCATATTTGCTGTGAGTGCTTAAAACGGCATTTACTGTACTATTGACGTTAGTCACTACATTACCTTCAATAGTATTACAATCATTTACATAATTGGCATATAATTTGTTTTCATCAAAAAATATTGTAGAATAATATAATAAGCTTTGATTTGCCCTACTTTTCGAATCATAAAATGATAAACGAATAAAACTTTTCTTTACATTGTTTTTCCTATAATAAACATCATTATCTTCAAAGCCTAAATACCCTAACTTATCACCCGTATAGTTTGTTATTGCATTATCATCATCATTTATTTCACTCCCAAAATTCCATGCTTCGTTTGTTATATTATTTTCCCACCCTTTGATGTAGCTATCTTTTTCATCTTTTCTTTCTCTAAGACACAATATGAATTCCATAGTTAGAGGCTCAATGTCAATGTCAATGTTATTACATATTGGGTTGAAAATTTGTTTCTCCATATCAACAATTTTGTTGATATTTTCATTCACTCTATTTGGTATAAGTATGTTATTAATATAATCAGATTGATTCATATTTCCTTCAAATTTCTCAGTTATAAAAACTGGAATTTTAATATTTCCATCAATTTTATATACTATAACATTTTTTCTTAATTCACTATTTGAAATAAAACGTAAATCTTCCACCAAGAAGGTAATATTATTGAATATTTCTCTAAAAATTTCATTTTCAGGTTTACTATCGTCATATACATTAAAAATACTCAAATATAATTCTCTTAAATTATTATAAACCCAACAAAGTCTATTTCTGTCGTCAACAATATCTCCATTTGAGTTAATTTTATACGGAGTGAAACAATTTTCCATGGTATAAACTTCCTTACCATTGTAAACGGCTTTAACATTTTGAGCCCAATTTATACGTTCATATGAACCATTATTGTTTTTGGTTAATAATAGTACACCACCACTTATGTATGTATTACCGTCACATGTCTCATCTACTATTTTTCGTTTTCCATTGCTGTCATATTCAACTCTACCCTTCACCTTTAAATCATCACAGCCTCTCATTATATCATGAGATCCTCCGTTAAACTCTAATGTTAAAAGTTTTTTTAATGCACCACGTTCATCCCTGAATTCACTAATATTAAATCCAGTTGGGTATAACAAATAGTTTTTAAACACATTTCTAATATCTATAATTCTTCCTTTACTACCCTTTACTTCTATATCTTTACTGAAATAGATAATTGAGCCATCCTTATTGGTACGAGCAAAGGTAATAGTTTCTCCATTTTCCAACAAATAATCTTTTCCAAATGTTATTGTTTGAACTTCTGTATTAGTATAACCAATACCTTCTACTTTCATGACCTTATTAACAAGATACATGTCTTTGTTATTTATCTTATATGTTAGCATATACCCTCAATAGTTTCATCAATTATTTCAACAATAGAATAGTCATTTTTATCTCCTTGAATTGACATATTTTGGAGAATAGGGTGAGCACTTGATACATTAGATAAATTATAAAACCCTGTAGGGTCCTGTCTCATTAAGAAAAAGTTAATGTTTTTATTAATATAATGTGCTCCATTGGTAAATATTTGTGAATCAATCGAATTACCCTCATCATCTTCCATGTCTATTACTTCATCCCTCCATAAATACCTGCCCTCAATATCTTTTAAATCGTATGCATATTCAGGCATTTCACTATTCGGCTTGAATATAAAATAGTTATTTATATCATCAATATTAGAAATAGAGCTGCCCATTATAGTGATATTTCTTAAATTGCTTACATTTGTAATAGTAGCAATCTCTCGTCTCCCTGTTTCTATTTCATACAAATATAATTCTTTACTTGGTTCCAAATAATAGTTTGCGGATGTTGTAAAGCTCCATTCCCCATCATTACTTTTTTCTCCATTCGTAAATACCACTTTTTGGTGGCTACTCTGTTTAACTTCATCGTGATACTTTCTTAGTTTAATACCATAATGTGGCTTATAGTAATAACCTTCAGGATCAATATTGGCAGGTATATTGTTCTTTTTGTTATCACCCTCATCATAAAAACAATTAAAATTTTTTTCTTTTACAGTAAACCCTCTATCAGAACCATTGTCATTAAAATCATAATCATCATATTCTATTTCATCTCTTATTAAATCCAAAAAGGCGTAGTCACCTTTTTGCCAATATTCTCTTTGATATGTATTAAACCTATGATATACATTTTCTAATACAGTTTCTTCTATGGTATATGGCGAAAATTCTACTATATCTCCCAAGAAATCATCTTTACTAATATCGATTCCTGATTCTAATGTTTTTGGTATTCTGTATTGTTGACCATCTTTTATGAAAAGGTGCTCGAAAACATAAGCATCAGTTTCATTGTTGGAGTTGCTGCCTTTGCTTAATTTATAAGCCGTAGCAATACCTGTGTTAATATTATGCAGTTTATGAACATTATAATCATATACTTCATTATTTTTCATATCTATACCTGAAGTAACTTCCCCGAAACAGTGTGAAAATGTAATAGATGATGAAGTATAATTTCCACTACTATACCATTCATTATGTCCTTTATTATTTTTAACAATTGTTAAAAATATTTCACCGATTTTTCTCCCTAAGTTATCTTTTAACCCTGAAATATCTATATTATCATTAAACAATAATTGCACAATAGTATCTTTGTAAATATTTCTACTAAATCCCATTTTACTAAGAGTGCTATTAATCCCGTCGCTATTTGGAGAGAGAGGATTATTTTTAAACGGTATTTTCTTAAATTTTCTAAAATAATATTCACATGGAGCACCATTTATCACCTGCTGAATACGCAGTTCTAATACATTATGTTTGTTATATAAATCTATAACCTCATCCCCATTTATAGCTATACAATAAGAATTTATATCAGTATCAAAATATACCTTATTAACATTTATATACTCATCTAACTCAATACTTTCCTTTTTCCCACCATTATCTATAATTGCTGTAATTTTAATTGTGGACCCTGAAGTTAAATTGTGCTTTATATCAGTTTTTAAAGTTATAATTGAGCTATCCTCGTCATCATAAAAATCTATGGTATCCCCATTTTCATTTTTAGCTTTTACTAAATCTATTGCTATAGCTCTAATACCGTTAACGTTTATAACCCCATCCTTATATGATACTATATCATTATCAAAATATTTCTCACTCGGGTAAGTTAAACAATAATCCCAATTATTCTCTGTTCTGTTATTCCTATATTTGTTAATTTTAGGCATAAATGAATATAAAGACCTGTCAGGGTACATATCAATAAACTCACAAGGTTTGTTGTTGTTCATACACTTATTTAATGATATGTCTCCATAATTAGCTATATCAAGAGTTGTAGGGTTAATAAAGCCAACCCATCCATCAACCTCAACTAATTTTTCATTAACGGTATCTTCAAAGGAATTTATTGTATCAATAGTATATAAATGCACATTTTGTTTATTATCTTTATTCCACTTAATTTTATCTTCTTTAACAAATTTCCCATCATGATGCCTCATATAATCAAATATAGTATTGAAACATTGGCAATAATCAGTGTCCTCTGAATCAACATTCTCGGAGAGTTTGTTGACTACGTTAAACTCTTTTTTTCTGAGTGTATGATTGTTAAAAATGTCATATCCACAGTGATAAACAAATCCACCAATATCTTTGTGTGAAAAAGCAGTATCACGAATCAAATCCTTCTTAGTAATTTCTGTTGTATTGTATAGTTTTTTATACATTAAATACTCTTCCACGTCGCTTATATTGCTAACATTTTTTGGTACACTGTACTCATTAAAAGCCATACATTTGTCAGACCCCTCTTTATAGACAATTTCAGTTAAATGATTAAAAAGAACATTACTGCATATTGGATTTATGATAAATGATAAGCGATAAATATTAGAAGAAGATTTCTCTTTTAAATATTGCTGATATTCATCCAAAACATATGAAGCATCATTAATAGGTAATGCCCTGCTATCACTATGGATAGCAGTGCATACAAAACTATTTTTATTGCTCGAAAGTTTATTCTTTCTTTTATTTAAGAAAATTTTTCTATTATTCATTTTCCTTTATTTTTACTACTATGATAGGAGTGAAGTTAGTACTCCAGTTATTTATTATTCCTTCAAAATAATTACCTTCCCAGTTGAGCAGTTCATCAAACAAGGCACTGTTAATATGATCAAACTCAAATTCATCTTCAGCGCCATCGCCTTGTACCACTATCGCAAATTTTGAACTGAAAAGCGTAGAATTATAACTACCTGTGGTTACTTTTATTGCATTATTAGCATCAGTATCAGCACTAGGTACATTTTTATTTTCGTAAATACGCTCTCTGCCACCATTTTCCTTAACTTCAAAAATTTCCACAGTAAACTTATTTGCAGGTATAACAGAATCATAAGAAATTATATCAACAGACCTACTTGCGAATTCAATATTTCCCTCACTAAGTTCAATATTAATACTATTTAATCCTCTAATATTTACATTACCTATATCATCATTTGGATTATTTTCACTAAGAATTTCCTCTTTTTTATCCTGCTCATTAACACCACTGATAGTAATTTTAATTGGGTCATCTTTTACTTTAATTTCATAATCTAAACTACTACAAGTTGTAGGAATATAAACCGTTTCGTCACTGTTTCCATCATCAATTTTTTTGTCAAATATTTTAAATTTATTTATACCACTATCCCCGTATGGTGTGTTACATATTAATGCGAATTTATCTAAGTTAACATTACCAACAGTGTCAATAGTAATTGGTATTGATTCTTTTGTTGCACTTACTACTATATCGTAATTATCTCTAACATCGGTTATTGTTATACGTTTATCTTTTGGATTCCAATAATTGGTTGAGTCATATAACCCCTTATCCCCAACAATTATATTAGAGAATGCTGAATAACCATCAAATAATTCAAATTCACCAAACCATTCTTTACCACTATCGACATAATAATCGCCATGTTCATCTTCTTTAATGTTTGAATTTATAATAGTAACACCAGTTAAATTAGTAGTTATCTTAAAAGTTTCTACAGGTTTACCACCAACCTCATATAAACATACAAAACTCAATTTAGAAGTATCCTTAGGTATATGACTACCATATATTTCTAATTCTTGACCATACTCTCCACTATAATTAGTTCCATCATATGAACCCTCTAATTGTGTATAATCGTCATACAAACCTAAAATAAGTGGGTTTTTATCTTTATATTCATCTTTATTCCAAGGTAACTCCCTTTCATTGTTAGAGTTATCAAGATGGTCAGTTATTTCATATGCCGCTAACTTAATATCTTTATCATCTTTTTTTAATAGATAAGTATGTATGCTGTTCCATGCAGGTTGTCCGTTTATATTTTCGTTATCATTTACGCCAATAGGAGGGTGAATTTTACCCTCTTCAGTAATGATTTCTGATGATGTCTTAAAAACTTTATCCCAAAAGGTGTCTTTAGGTATCCAATAGTATCTAACACCATACTTAGAAATACCATCTCGTCTTAGTTTATTATCCCTAATATAAATAGATTTATAGAATATACAATTATGTTCAACACTAATACTATTACCACCATGTTCGGTTACATTAAACCCTATATCATAAGTTCTACCATTAACATATTTTATTAATGTTACTGGTTTGTCGGGGTTTATTGTTAAATTGTATTTGGTATCACCTGTATAATCATATGTTAATATATTTTCACTATTTTCTCTATATTTTTTTATATCACTGAAAAGTTTATTGTTAATGCTTATCCTCGTGTCATCAAGATGATATTGTGTTTTATTTTTATTAGTTATGCCATTGGCTATTGCATATGTAAAATACATATCATTTTTAGTATCAACCCATAAAAGTGCATTAAAGAAGAATGGTGCGTAATAAAAATGTATATCATCTAAGGTGATGCTGCTACTAACTTTATCCCTTACATTTAGTGTGTATCCACTAGGTTTTATATGTACATGTTCTTTATCAGATTTATTCCAAAAATCCTTAGTTGGTAAATACATATTTCTCAAATCTAATACATACCCATCTTCATTAGCTGAAGATTCTTTTTCATAAGAATGTTCAGAATATATTACTGTATTATCACCGTTAACGTATTCACCATACCCGCTTAATGTTTCAGTGTATGGGGCAGTTCCACCTATAGGAACAATTGTAGCTTCAAAAGGGTTTTCTGCTATATATTTACTCTTATTGAATAAAAATGTTTTCTTTAGGTATAGTTTATCTTTTTCAGATAAATTATCCTCAGATAACGCCTTGTATAATTCAATAGAATTTTTATTATTATCAACATTAACGTAGCCCAATGCCTTTAACTTCCCAAGTGTTAATGAATCATCATAAAATGATAAATCAAATCCTATGTTCTTAACATTAATATCAATATCAGCAATAGTAAAGTTTCTAGTTAATAAATTTTCTATTTCATTTATATTAGCTATTGCTAATAACAACTTCACCTTATAAGTCCCATTACCCCATAAATCATATGTTATAGAACTCTTTCCATCTTCTTTGTTGATAATATAAGCGCGAGTTAGCTCTACTTTTTTTAAGTCACTGTCAAGTTCAAATTCGGTTTTAGGGTCACCCTGAAACCCTTTGTCCCACCCATATGAACTCATATCTACCATAAAATATTCCCCATCATCAATTGAAATACCCACAACCCATGGGCATTCTTTACTTTCATCGAACTTAGGTATGGTAACTGTTATAGTACCACCACTAATATTGTCCTTATTTAACAATTTTTTATCATAAGTTTCTTCTGCATCATTATATGTAAACTTATAATAAGGCATATGACTATAATCCTCACTTTCAATATCTATATCATTATAACCAATATTATTTTTACCATCACTATTATCTCCCAAATCCCTAAATATTGAAAAGTCTTTTGTTGTAGTAATACCTGCACGGTCATTATTAACCTCTATAGTATAGAGTCCTTCTTCTACTACACCATTATATTCTATTTCGCTATAATCATAATAGTCACCACCTAATCTCTTACGAATATTAGTAGTGTTATTAATTATAGTAACATTATATGGGCATGGTATATTTGCTACGTGAAATTTAATTGGTTTGTCAATTTCATCACATAAACTATATGTTGGTAACTCAGTTATTGTAATACTAGGCTCGATAATCACATCATCAGAAGGGCAGTCAGCGTAATAATCTGCTAAAAATCTATCCATAGCCGTATTACCATCCTTAATACCAAAATAAAAATAGTATGAATTTTCATATACTGGCATTGAGACATAATTACCACTCACTCTTAGATATTTTTTCTTAGAATATTTTGTATCTTTTTCTGTTGGTTTTATTCCCATTCTGAAATTATAATAATCCTCACTATTGTTCTCGTATGTTATAGTTCGTTCATCATTCATATTAGGATCATTAATTTTATTATTAATAGGAGCTGTGGAATTATATAGTTGTTCATCATCCTCAACTATTTTTGTTAACTCACCGTTGAAGTTAATTGGTGTCATTGATATGAAATCATACTTCAATAGGTTATTTTGTTTATCTCTAATAGTTTTTAGATTATTATGATTAAGAGTGGCGAAAATCTTGCGGTAATTACTATCACTGATTTCCTCCTTACCAATTAAGCCAGTGGGTACTATATAACCATATGTAATTTTACCAGTTTTTGCGTCAATACCCTTTACTCTATCTTGTCGCTGAGACATTAATGCTCCAATTTCACATATACGTGAAAGGTTTACACAAGATTTTATATTAACCTCAGAGTTTGAACAAGCTATTCCTAAGAAATGTCCTCCTGGTTGATATAATTTTGAGTTATCGTTGTCTCTCTGATTAGGTCCACTCATACCCCAATCAATACCTACCATTTCAGTAATAGCAAATTCATTTATAGGGTTACCGTCGGGGTCGTAATCTTCTCTGCCCTTAGAATATTCTTGATATGCCTCAAATGTTTGTTCTCCCCTTTGAAGTTTTCCTTCATCCCCATATACAAATGTATTAGAACATAATGTGGTTCCATTTAAACCATAAATAGGACCTTCCCCATCCATGTTTGTTTGGACCATATTTGGAGGTAATTGAAATGTTGACGACTGTAAACCATCAAAATCATTTGGTATACCATGCATATTGCATGAGTTTATATTCCCTAATAAAACTACATCTGTTGCAAAAAGATTGCATTTAACACCATTTAGCCACTCACATGGTTTAGGGTAATATACGCTTAACTCGTGCATATTTTTTTCATTATGTACGAGCCCACCATTTTTACCAAAAATTTGTATATATTTTCTTCCTTTATACCTATGACATTTTTGTTCCTTTTCGTTTTTACACCCTTTAGGAGTTGTAACTATATTATAAACATGACTCCCACCTTCATTTGTATACGTTAATGCACATTGCTGAGTCAAATATCTAGTATTATCAAATGAACTTTCAAAACACCCACTAACCTTCTCTTTTATTTTTATTAGTCCAAAAAGGTAACTACGTTTTTTTCTCAATTTCACAAACCACCTAGGAATGTATAAAAGGCCATTTATCCAATCATTATAAAAATCAAACTGTATAACCTCATTTTCCATCGCAAGGTTAATTTCAACACATTGCTGAAAATAATCAATCTGATTCGTTAAACAAATTTTCTCATCACTATTTTTATTATTAAAATCATTTGATTTATCATCTTTAACAGCTTTCACATCCTCATCCTCTTTGCCTGTTATATCATTGAATGTGTTTTCCATTTGAGCTTTTGCCCATTTTTTCCACTTTTTTTTCGTGCAACAGCCTGGTGCAAAATACCACCCTTCCAAATCAGGACATAAACCGTCACCAATATAGGCACAACTTCTTTCACTTTTTGTCCAAATACCTAAGCCTGGCATATTAGCTATGAGCCAATTGTAAACTTTACAAAAGAATATTAACGACTTAATAATAGCACACTGTAATGTAAACATAAATGTAATGTTTACACGCATATTGTTATAAGGTATTGGATTTCTATCATTGAAAACATTTACATTTTTAAACCCTGAAAATTTATCATTTCTCTGTCTATTACCTCTCTGTATTCTTGGTATATATGATTTAACTGTATAAACATTATTCCAAAATAAATCCCTAAACGAACTATTATCATCGTCATCCTTTGTCTTAGACCCAAAAGTATAGTCTACACCGTTTTTTTCTACTTGCGGGTTGTTTGGCACCAATAATTTTGTGGTATGATTGTTAGCATATTCACTATTGGTATCGTTTAATGAAACCCTAAAACGTACACGTGTTCTTGTTGGAATACCCTTATTAATATCATCTGTTGGTACTAAATTACCGTATTCGTCACTCACTACATAGTCCAAATTCATTGGTATTTGATAACACCATGTACCGTTACCATCTATAAGCTCGTTACCCATAACAGGGAATTCTTCTACTAAACCGTCAGACCTCTTTCGTATCATCTCAATAGTGCCACTACCGCTAGTGAGTCTATCCATCCTTCCCATTTTCTTCGAAGGGATACAGTTTTTGCTAAAACCATTACTCTTGTCATCAATAACCATTGAGCCCATAAAAATACATGTGGGCTCAAATTTGTAGTTCACATCAATATCACACCTAGTTATTTTCACATTTTCTGCTGTATTGTCTCCCCAAAACGGATAAACATATACACTATTATTTTGTGAAATTACCTGTACTAGATTATCTATATTAACATCTTTTTTGAATTGTGATGAATTTTCAAATTGTGTCTTAGTATAACCCTTATACATCATATCTATCGGCTTCTGTGATAAAAAACCAATATCAGACAAATCGAGGTCCATATGTAGCATCTGCTCACCGACAGGAACACCGAAAATCATGTAATCACCTGATTCATTGGTGGTTGTAGTGAACTTATAATATTTGTCAAATACTTCTAAAACATTAGAATCATCAAGTACCATTCTTTTACTTGGAAAGGTACCTATATTTTGATGACATTCGGATACTTTCTCATTAGGTAAAAGATTATATCGTATTTTATCAACATTTTTACTACTAGTGCTTGAGTATGGGTAGATATATGATAATATATCATCAGCTTTTGTTTCATCATCAGCTTCAATAAAAATAGAGAGTTTAGCATTAGGTACACCAACCCCTCCATTAGCCAGTACTCGTCCAACCACACACCCATACTTAGAGGTTTGTAGTTTATACATATTTTCTGTAGATATTTTTAGACTCAATATTTCAAACATGTCATAATCTTGATTGATATTGAGTGCTATAGTAGGACTTGTATTGTCATTAATATTAGTCCTTATTCTATATGTTTTATTTGTTTCTGACATTGTTAAATTTTAATTAGTTGTAATTAATATTTTCCATGTTTTTTGACAGCTTGAATAGCTTTCTAATACTTATTCTATTGTCTTTTGCGAATATTGTTTTATAAATTACATACCCAAATAATATTGGCGATAACACAATTATACAAAACCAGACTAATAGGGTATTAATAGCTTTGTCAATTTTAAACAATAATGTTGTTTCGGTATTAGGTGTTATTTTTTCGCCATATAATTCATGCAGTCTTTTTATCTTCTCACCTGCGGCACAATTGCATCCCATTTTTATCTAGTTTGAACCCTTATTTTAATATCTTTATCATATTTTACTTCAAAAATACAATCGCAATCAGATTTTAATGTATACTTAGAATGATATAAATCTATTTGCTGTCTATCTGTTGACTCATCACTGTATTGTAGCTCACCATCATATTTATTGGTGTATAATGTAGTTTCTTGTGATGTTGTAACATTTGAGTAGCCCTCACCTGTTTCATTGAAAATTCTAATATCAATTAAATTTAAAACGCCGTCAATTTTAGAAATTTCTTTTTGTAAGTCACCGATGAATATTTCCTCACCTATCTTGCGTTTGTTGATATCCATGTATTTTTTAACACAATCCATTACATTTTTTACCACATCGCCTGTATTATATTCTTTTTCCACAAAAATGTCTAATTCAAATGATAAATTAATAATTCGCGCACTCTTAATTTCAACAAAATCGTTAACTGAACGATACATTGAAAGGTAATTCATCATGTTTTTCTTTAACTGCTCAGGTATAGATGAAGTTAGTTGTTTTTGTCTATTGATACCCACTACATAAATCATTATTTTGTTATTTTCCTCAATAACATTAATCCTAAACGGTGCACCATATCTTGGAGGCATTTTAGTAATACGATCCTCATAATCTTTCAAAGTCACGCAACGCTCCTGAGATGCATTGTGATATTTTATCATATTTCTGATTTCATCCTCATTAGGAGCATCCTTTCCTGAAACAGAAGGTAGTTCATTTGTTACTGTTATGCTGTTTTTTACCTTATTGTATAGGGAGGTATCCACATTCGCCACACAATTAGCAATATCTACATTTAGAAAACTTATACTATTAATTGATCCCGCAGCAACGTTAGACGCTAACCCTCCACCTGTACGATACTTTATATACATGGTCCATTTATCACTACCACTTCCAATTGGAGGTAATTTACCTAATGAATCATTATGTATCATTTTATACATTTGAGACCTTTTTGCATTATTCTCACTATTTGTTATTACGTTATCAGCGGGCATGCCACCACCAAAAATAACTTTTAAATACCCCTTATCAGTAAATTCAGTAATGAATTTTTGTGTTATAGGCATCCATTGCCCCTTGGTTATTGAAGCAGTATCATAAAAATTTCCATTTTCGAAAACTTTATATGTGTATGTAATGTTGTTTTCTGCATCATCACCCCATCTATATTGCTCTAAAAATGAATCAACCTCAAAGAATCTATAAATACCAACACCATTATTATCATTGGCAGAAATAACCTCCTTATTAATCAAAAACTCATTATTAGAAGGAGTACTTTTAAAATCACCATTCTTAAAAATAATACTTTCAACATTCATCACATTAATGTCGGGGATTAGTATTTCCATAAAAGGTTTTACAGATTCAGCGTTAATAACTTGTTTATATATTTTACTCTCACCCGCAACAGCTATGACTTTTTTTGTTATTTTATAAGATTTTATTGATGTACCACTGTTATTGCTTACCTCTTCTATTGTTCTATTAGAAACACCATTTTCATCATATTGTTCAGCAAAATCAACATCATTTATCACCTCGAAATATTGCCCACCACTTCCGACCATGGTACCTGACTTAATTATAGGCGCATATGCAAAATTAGGCTCGTTAATAGAACTACTACTATTAGGAGTGCTAGTGTGTACGGGTAAATAACAAGAAAAAGTTAATTCAACTATAGATGCCTTTGGACCTGGTATTTTAAAACCGTTACTTTTAGCTAATGCATATAACGAACTTTTTTGTTGAGCAGAATTTATATTGGTTTCATTATAAACTCTGTCAATATGATAACTTAAGTTATCTGATACAGCTGCCATCATATCAATAAGCCACGAACCCACAGATGCATCGTTAAAATCATTAGCAATATCAGGGTAATATTGCTTAGCAAAACTTATCAAGCTATCCCTGTAATCTTCAAATGTTCTATTCAAGTATGAAATTTTCTTCTCTGACATGTGTTTATAATTTTATTACCATTCTATTATTATCGTTATTGTTACCTCTCTTTATACTATATCTAATATCTACATATATAGAATTATCTTGCTCATTTTCTTGTAATACTTCAACTTTGGTTATTTCAACACTGGGTATGTATTTATTAACATTTACACGTATCTCATTCTCAACACTCTCCCATGATAAACCATCATTCGGCTCAAAAATATATTTAATTAAATCTGTTCCAAAGTCAGGCATTCGCACTCTTCGCCCCTTAGGAGTTAAAATTACATGTGCAATTTCACTATTAATTTTTTCATCATAATTTTCATTTAAATCAACGAATAGTGCATTTTCATTATCACACACGAAGGGAAATTTAACGTTAAAATATTGTTTTTTTCTACCCATTTTTCTTTACTATTTTTACTTATTTATAAATAGTTACACTAATAACTTTTATATATAAAAAATATATTTAAAAACAAAAAAAGCAAGTGTTTTAAAACACTTGCTCTCTTATTTAATTAGCCCCACACTTAGACCAACCACAATCAATACATTGTATACACCCCGACTCTCTCCTTAGATGTCCACCACACTTAGGACATGGTTCATGTAAGTCTTCATCCTTCATGAAAGTCTTTAAAGCTCTAATAACACCATTCTTCCAACTATTAATTCCATCATCTTTGAAATCCATGCTTGAAACTACCTTTACTACGTAATTTACAGGCATACCATGTCGTAAAAGACCCGAAATTAGCTTACCATAATTCCAATACTCTTCATTAAATATTGTTGAAAGACCTGGTATTGTTATATTTTCATCATTTTGTGTGAATTCAATATCATAACGAGAAACTTTTATGGTCTCCATCATACCACTATCCTCGTTGTAAATATCCTTTGGTACTTTATTTCTAATAATATAGCCACTATCCACGCCATTTGGAATATTAAGCTTCTCTGCAAGACCTGTAAAAATCTCATATGGCTTACCCTCGTAAAGTCCAACGGCTGCAATCCACTTCGTGCCCTTGTTAGAGAACTTAATAATCTTGCATGGTAACTTCTTAGGTCGCTTAGGAGTATTTGTTTCCAAAAACTCTTTGCACTCACACTTCTTCTTCTCTTCCTTGTTAATTAACACACCATCACGTGAGCCATCTACATAAATTGTACAACCCTTACATCCAGACTCCCAAGCTGTACGATAAACATCCTCTACAACCTCCTCTGTTGTTCCTTTTGGAAGATTACATGTTACACTCAAACTGTGGTCTACATATCTCTGAAGCGCTGCTTGCATGTTAATTCGCTCATGCCAATCACAATCCATTGCAGTAGCCTTATAATAAGGAGATTCCTTAATTACATTCTGAATTTCAACATCACTCATCTTCTCTAATGTCGCCTTCGCTTCATTAAATGAAATATTCTTATGAATAGAGTACCATGTAATGAATTTATGGTGAACCACGTTAAACTCAATAAATGTATCTCCTGTCTTATCAACGAAATCAGGCTTAATTCCACTATTCTTATCAATCTTTCTACGTCTACGATAAGAAATCATAAATACAGGTTCTAGACCTGAAGTTGTTTGAGATTGAGTTGAAAGACTACCAGCTGGAGCACATGTTAAAAGCGCGATATTTCTGCGACCCTTACTCCATTTATCTTTAAACTCATCAACAAGGTTTTCTATAGAATTAGTTATATCAAAGGTATTAACAAAAGGATATGTTAATCTATTCAAGAATGGATTATCCTTTTCAATATCATAACTAAAACAGCCAAAAGCGTTACGTTTATCTATTTGCACCAAATCACAACTTCCAACATAAACAGCCGTTGCCATTATCTTTTGAATAAATTGAACAAATTCTGTTGCTTCATGTGTTCCATATTTAAGATTAAGTGCAGCCAACATATCACCAAGGGCGGTAAAACCAATTCCTGAACGTCGACCAAAATTATTCATATGTTTAACTTTAACCCAAAGATTTTTCTCTACAGCTTTTGTCTCTTCAGTCTCAGGATCACTATCAATTTTAGCTAAAATTCTATCAATCTTTTCATTTTCAAGATCAATCATATTATCCATGAGCTTAATTGAAAGCTTTGCATGGCTGATAAACTTTTCAAAATTAAAGCTAGCATCCTTTGTGAAAGGGTTATCAACATAAGAATAAAGATTCAATGACATTAAGCGACAAGCATCACCTGCAGCCAATGGAATTTCACCACATCGTCTTGTACTAATATTATTTACAATAATACTACGTGTCACTGGCTCTTTAATACAATAAACATCTTCAGTTTCTTCACACAAAGTATAAGATAACATATTAGTATAAGCTTTAATATTCCTCTTATTCTGTGTAAACTCTGTAAACTTACCCTCTTTCTTTATATCGCCAAAGAAGCCAATATTATTAATAAAATCTTCACTCTGAGTTGATGAAATAATAAGGTCATAATTTGCTTTGGTAAAATATTCCTTATATCCACCCTTGCCATCAGGCATTCTTCTCATCTGTTCCTTTCTCCTCAACTTAATAGTTGAATAAAAACCGTTAGCATTAAACAACATCTGTACTTGTCTCAATAGTTCTAAATTGCTCTGATGTAATCTAACCGAAATGCCCCTTTTCAAATTACCACTAATGCTACCATCGCAATACATAAAACCTGCAATAAAGAACTTACCTACATTTGTTGAGGCATTATTCAACACGTACTCAGGTACGACACGCTTACTTACCTTTGTATAGTTAAAATACTTTTTCAGTAATTGAGCTAAATATGGGGATGTAATAGTTGTTTTACTAATTCCATTTACTCCTTTAGTTGTAATAAAATATTTAGATAATGGTTTAAAATTCGAACCTTTGATATCTCCACATCTATCAAAAAGAGTATTTATCAAATTAACACATATATCTGTCATTCGCAAAGAATCTTCACCCCAGAATGAAAGGTGGCATCGCTCTTGCTTTTTGTTAATAGACATACACCCGTCACCCATTACTAAGCCGCATAAAAATGATAGAATTTCTTCTGTAGTTTCTGGCATTTTATTCTTGATTGATTCACCAATATTGCCAAGTCCAATAAGTACCTTATCATCATTTGTTAAATCTTTCGCTTCAACCATACCCCTATTTAAAGTTGCAATATGATGGTCTGGGGTACATCTCAACTTAGAGCCATTAGTAAATACAAGCTCAACTATTTCAGCGTTCTCCTTAGTTAAGAACACATTACTAGCATTTCTTGGGGTAACGCCACTATTATTCTCATCAATATGCCACTGTTCAGGGGTTTCAACCTCTTGGGTTTCAACATAAGAAATGCGATTATCTGTCATTACAACATTATTTTCGCCATTCTTATACAAATCACCAAACTTAACGTAGCCCTTATCTGTTAGAAGATATTCACTAGCTGGAAAACATGGATTAGTTGAAATTGTCTTGAATCCGTAATCAGCATAACAATCTGCTGGTGATTCCCTCAAAATTGTATCCCAAAATAATACACCTGGTTCTGCTTTTGTAGTTGCATTGTGAATAATCTTCTTCCAAAGACGATTCTTCTCCTTATCCATCTCACAATCAATTCCAAGTGCAGATTTCATCCAATCATCATAAAGCTTAACGGAAATATTAGCACCTGTAATCTTTCCATCTTCCATCTTAGCATCTATAAACTCCTCTACTGACGGGTGATTAATATCCATAGAAAGCATTAGTGCACCCCTTCGGCCATTCTGTCCTACCTCTCTAATTGTATTAGAAAAACGAGTTGCGCAAATTTCAACAGGTCCAGATGATGTTCTAGCGGCATTATGGACTTTAGCGCCATTAGGACGATAATCTGAAAGGTCGGTACCTACGCCACCTCCTCGCTTAGACAACTGCATAATCTCCTGGTCAATAGTTGCAATTGTTCCATACGAATCCTGCTTGGGTCTACCAACCACAAAGCAATTTGAAATGGAAACAGCATCATTTACACCAATACCCGCCATTGGACGACCTGCAAAGAGAATATACTTATAATCTTTAATCAAATCATACACCTCTGTCTCAGAGAGGGGGTTGTTATATTTCATTCCTGCTCGAGAAATTTCTCTTGCGATACGATGAAACATATCATCGGGAGTTCTCTCATAATATATAGTCTCACCATCATCAGTAACCTCCGTATTGCAATACTTAGTAATCCATACATTAGTTGCTAATTCATCACCGTTAAAATAGTCGAGTGTGCTCTTATACACATCCTCGTATAGATACGTCTTATTATTCATCTTATGTTATTTTTTAATATTAAAAATCATCAGGGAACTCTCCATTTTCAGTCTTTCGAGCCATAATAGCCCTCATCGCTTCCTTTTTGAATTCATCCTCTTTTTGTTCCTTTACTGCAGTTGCATATGCATCATATGAGAGTGCACTATCAAAATCAATTACTTCATCGCAAGAAATAGTACATGTACCATTATCAAACTTAATACCATTGAATACCGTACCTGCCATACCACTTCTGTTCTTAATAACAGCTAATGTTGCTTTCTGATTCTTAGTGTCCTCAAGACTTCTTGCAATACTAATAATTACCTGAGCTGCATGTGCTTTCATCATTGAACCACCCATCTTATCAGCTGTAATTAATTCTGCTGCAAGACTCTCTCTGTTTCCTTGAGTAGGGACCCATATGGCAATATCCATATCTTTTGCCATGTTTTCAAGCTTACGCATGGTTTTACCCTCTTGCTCCCACTTAGTTAATGACCCTGTTCCCTTTTCAGGTGCTAAACAATCAAAATAGTCGATAATAACCAAATCGGGTTTAAATCCCTCATTAATTTTGCGCTTAATTTTCTCTTTTACATCTGTAGCACTAACCTCACCAGTTGACAATCTAATAATCTTAATATTATTCAACATGAGTTCAGCATCCTCATATGTAGTAATACGCCTTCTTACCTCCTCTGTTGTCTCTTCGTTGCTATTAATAAGGCGTGTCTCGATTTGAGAAACTTTGGAGTAATATTTTCGGCTAATTTGTCTTACTGTGTCCTCAAAAACAAAATGAAGTACCTTAAACCCCTTAAAATCATTATTAACACACCTGTACGTTGCTGCAGCGTGACCCATAGAGGTTGTGAGGCTTGTTTTACCGAAACCTAAACCCCCAATAATGAGGCCTACATCACCCTTAAATAAACCTCCACCAAGAGTTTCATCCAATTTAGATATTCCAGTGGTTATAGCAGTCATATTTTCTAGTGAAAGATTTCCCTCAACATTTTCCCATGGAGATTCTCCCACTTCATATTTTCTACCCACTGACATAGCCTCCTCCATAAGTCGTTGACAATCATCGAATTTATCTATATTACCATCACCTGCTATTCTTCTGATTTCATTAGCAACTCGTACCCAATTTTGTTGCTTAAAGAATTTTTCAGCCATATCCTCAATCTCATCAATATTTTCAGTTGTTTGAGACTTTAGGATATCAATAGTTTCAATGGCATACTCGATATCATCATCGGTATTAGAGGTTTCTCTTAATTTTGTGAGAAGAATATCATATCTTGGAACACTACCATATTTGTTATAATAATCTTTCATTAAGCCTACGATTCGCTTCAGATATTGTTCAGTGAACATGTTCTGGTCAATAATAGAACTTAAATCCACAAAAAAAGATGGGTCGTTTACAAAGGAACTGACCAACTTATATTGATAGTCAGTTCCTAGGTATCCTAAATTAGTTTTATTGATAATTTTACTCATTCAAATTTGTCTTAGGCTTATTCGTACTCTTCTTCCAATTAAAATGAATTGGGCGATGGATATTGGTATGGTACTTCTTGCCTCCATAATTCATACTATTTGTGTAATTCTTATCAGGCATAGAGCATGTATTATTAATCTCATTAATAATAATTGGTACCAAATCCTCACGATTCTTAGTTAAAAGACTAATAAGTGCAGCCTCATAAATCTTGCCATCCTCAATATACTTATTCTTATAATTGGAGAGGTCGATATTGTTTCTAATAAAACGTGGATAAACATTTCCATCCCACATACGGCTATAAATCACCTTACCATTATCCAAAAGAGTAAGCTTGAGGTTACATGGAGCTACCTCGCTCTCATCACTACCGATATAGTCGCTTGTATTAAAGCGCTTATCAAATAGCTTCAATACACCATCGTTATACACAAAAACCTCCTCAGTATCTCTAAAGAGTACAAAACATACATCCTCCAACTTATGTGATGGATTCAAAATCCACTCATCGAACTCAGCACGATTATTAAATACCTGTGGTGCTGTGTAGTGGTTGTAAATATTACTCTTCTTCTTAAGGTCGTTCTGAATTAGCTCAACGCAATAATTCATTGTATCAAAAAGCTCTAGTGAATTCAGCGACTTCTCATTAAGATTAAAAATCTTGAAATAACGCTGACATACAATAAACTCATTTGTTGTCAAAATAAACTCAAAACGCTCCTTGAGCGACTCCTGTGAAAAAGTTTTCACGCTGTTTACATTGGTTTCATTTACCATTTTTTTAATTTTTTTTAAGTGTTAAACAATATGTTAATTAATTCCTTTAATAAAATTCTCGTATTCTTTTTTCTCCCTATCCTCCAATTGCTTGAATGTACTGAAAAAACTTGAAAATTTGGTATCACTCATTAAATCGGTTATCTCCTCATCTATAATAAGTTTATACAAATTTTTAAATGATCTACCTTCTGGGTCTTGAGGAGTATGCATCATAGCATCCATCTCTTCTTTAGCAGTTTCAGTTAGTAGAGGTTTTTTTAAGTCAATAATTTTTTCATTTATTTCATAAAAATCACCGTCATATTCCTTATTACTAATACCGTTAACTATATTTTCATGAACCCTCAAAGGTTTCTTTTTATCTTTAATTCTTTCCTCTATTAATAACTTAGCCTTATTTTTTACATCGTCAATAGTTACAATCTTATTTTTGATTTCGGGAATCATCTCTAATAATGCTTTTTCTGATAATCCCTTGATATTACCAATATTATCACTGTTGTCACCACAAAATATTTTTTTCACTGCAATATTCTCAGGGATAACATCAAAATAATCTGTAAAATTTTTGTTACTTACAAACTTCTTTATTTGTTGATTATATATGGCAATATCATCGCTTAATAGCTGTGATAAATCCATATCACTAGATATTATGTATATTTTTTCATTTGGTTCTTTATTATTGCAATAATATGCAATTAAATCATCACCCTCAACTATTTCATCAATATGCCATCTTATATATAACTCATTGAAACATGCACAAAGTATATCTCGTTCCCTATCAAAATTTGCATCTACAAAATCTTTCCATCCGTTTTGCTCTCTAGAGTTAACATCTTTGTTTTTCTTACTAAATATTGCCTTCTGCATATTTTTAAGGGTTTCATTATAAGCCTTCATATATTCAGAAACCCCATAATGTTCATAATGTTTATCTCTATTCTGCTTATAGTGTTTATACAAATTCCACCTCATATAGCCTGAATACTCATCATCAAAAAAGACATATACATATTTAAATGTTCTCTTTTGCATAATCATTTTTAACTGAAGTAGAAATTGAAATACTCCTCCGTAATGTATACCCTTACTATTTACCTTAGTGTCTGCCATACAACTAAAGAGTAATGAGTTACCATCCACTAATAAGGTATAATATGTTTCACCCTTAATTATATCACTATGTATCTCTTTTATACTGTTTCTTATCGGTTGTCCCATGCTTTTATTAAAAATGTGGTGCAAATATACAAAAAAAATTAAAAATAAAAAAACAATCCGCACTTTTTTTTGTGCGGATTTTTAAAATATCATAGGGAAAAAACTTCTATCTAAAAATTTAATACCTTTATCATTTTGTATTTTCCTTAAAACATTATACATTTTCTTTAACAACCTCTTTAACCCTCGTTCCCCAAACTTAACTATTTCATTTATATTTATTTTAAAAATATTTTTTATTTCTATTTCCTCTTTTTCAGAAAATTCTTTTTTCTTTAAAAATTTAATATTGTCTCTAAGCGTTGTTATAGCATTATATATTTCTGTTTCTCTTATTTCTTCCCATCTAGGGATATTATTCTCCTCATTATTTAAATAAGCATATAATCCATTAACAAAACCGTCTTGTTCAAAATCATAAGCATAATATAATAACCACGCTATTTTCCTATATATTTCATTTTCGTTTTGAAGATATTTTAGCGCAATATTATATAAAAAATCATTATTAAAATTAAGTAATGCCTTGCTACCTATCGCAGCTTGAAAAATGTGATTTAATTCATGTTGTATACTATCTTGTACATCTGAAACTTTTAATCCTCCACTTATACTGTAAGAAGTTAAATTAATATACCATACATTTTTACCAAAAAATATGGATTTTGCACTACTTAAATCTAAATTATTTTTTTCTCTATTAAAAACATGTATATCATCAAAATTATAATGTGTTACATTGAATCTAATATTTTGTTCTTTAAAATTGATTTTAAAACTGAATTTAACTTTCTTAATACCATTATTATACGATATATTGTCGTATTCCTTATTGCTAATGTATTGTTTTAAAACATTAATTATTTCCTTAGTCTTATCCTCAACATCATTATTAATACATTTTTCCTCATTAAGGAATAATAAAAAAATATTATTAATTTTTTCTTCTAAAATGTAATTATTTTTATTTCCCATATTTTTCATGTATTTCATCGCCATATACTTTATTAAGCGCATCTTCAATCTTGTCCAATGTTGAATTAATTTTTCCATCCCATTCTTTGTTATAATACGGGATTTCTGTTGTATTATTTAAAGTGTTATGCCAACTTATTTGCTCCATGTGCGGAAATTCAAAGAAGATAACATGACTAACACCCCTTACATCACTTTTCTGATACCCGTATATATATCCATTTTCTTTTGATATATTAATTAATTCTTCAATTAAAAAAGATTTTTGTTTATATGCTTTATCTTGGTATTCTAAATAACTATCTTTTGCACTAATATTTTTATCCTCACATTCTAATGCTTTCCTATAAATAAGTGCTATTTTATCACCTCTTTTTATCTTACTATTAAGAAAACATTTAATTTTTCTCGTACCAACCCCACAAAGCGTAGTTCTTTTTTCTTTTAATATTTTAATTAAACTATTATTTTTATTAATAGTCTCTATTTTCTTTTTTTCTTCATTTTTGCAAAAAATAATAAGACTGTCAATATTATTAATATAGTTTTTAATATCAACTCCACCCCCACATATCTCACATACTTCATATAATTTTTCCTTTGTAGTTCCAAAATACTTACATAGTTTTTCCGTAATACCCCATATATTTCTATAGTGACGTAATGTCGAACCATTTATTACATTTTTTGGGCTGTCACTATATAAAATATTATCAAATATGTTATTATACTCAATTTTATACATAAGAAAAAAAATATTTATAAATTATTTACAACTTTTAATATAATCCATTAAATTATTAACATCCGTGAAAAAAATATCATCATCCTTCATGAATTCAGCAAAAATTTCAGGAACATAATATATCAAATGTACATTATTTTCTTTACATAGCTGCTTCTTTTTTCTATCTCTTTCTTGAACTTCGTTTAATTTTTGATATCTTTTTCCATTCTTAAAATGTTGAAAACCCTGACATTCAATAGCAATGTTCTTTGAAGGAATGAAAAAATCTAAAGATTGTTTACCTAACCAACTCTTAAAACGTTTTTGTTGAATAAATCCAATATTATAATCAATTAGGCTATTTCTTACTTCATTTTCTAATTTAGGTAGTCTACATGTTTGGCATCCACAGCCATTAAGTAATGATTGTGCTTTTATTTTAAATTCCCCATGTTTAGAGCAAATAACTGTTACCTTTTCATTACATCCATCATACACCACTTTAGAAAAATCATACCCCTTATTTCTGTGTATATATTTAATTCTTTCCAAAAATTCCTCCTGTGATAGTTTAACAGATTCTTTTCTTTTTTCAAATGCACACATAGGGCATCCTTCTCCAGATAGATGGGAGTGTGGTGTTTGTTCAAACTCACCATGTATTGGACAGCTTATAATTACTTTAACCCTATTACCTCTGTAAACAGCCTTTTCATAACCATATTTATTGTTGTGTATTTCTTTACTTTTGTTAATAAAAACTGTTTGAAAAGCATTTTTCTTATTTTCGTTGCTAATATTGCACATTTCTATTGCACATTGAGGGCAATCTGTTTTGTTAACTATATGATTAGATATAAACTGCCAAAAAATACCATGTTTCTTACATTCAATGCCCATCTTTTCATAGCTATTTATTATTAACTCAGGATGATAAATATATTTATTGCCATGTACTTTCTTTGCTCTACTAATGACTCTATTAACAAATTCATTATGTAGTCTTTCTTTTGTACATTCAGGGCAATATAATTTCCCATGTAAAAATTCTTTTGGGTTTATTTCAAAATCACCATGTTTTTTACATGTAACCACAACTTTCGTTACTTTATTAATATAATTAACTTTTTCATATGTAAACTCAGGGTATTTATTCATTGCCATTCTTACCCACTCTTCAGTACTGTGCGCTTTGCTTGGATGTTTGGCGCATTTTGTACAAGATAAATTTTTAAGAAAGTATCTCCCTCCTTGTATTTGTATACCGTGCTCAGTCCCATCACAATATTTTTCATGACAAACAAATCTAACCATTAAATCATCTTTTTCATCATAAAAAAACTCAATATCTGATATTTGTTTATTTTTACACTTTTCTTCTGCGTTTTTTTTATATTTTATAAGATTCTTTTTCCTAAGAATTCTAAATCTTTCTTTATTATGACATATAGGGCATAATCTTCGTTTTCTCAATATCTCAGGTGTTTCCTCCCACGAATACCCACATAATTTACAAAAACACAAACCTTTACATCTAACACCATTGTATTCAAAATTACTTAAGTCTATTGTATCGCCATTATATTTGAGACAATGTAAGAAAAACTTTTCTTTTTGTTTTTCTCTTAATTTCTCCATTGCTAATAAGTAATTAGCATTTTTTTCATCTTTTAATTTCATAGTAATCTATTGTTTAACCACCTTTACATTAAATAGTTGTTAACCTCCTAAAAATATTCAAAAAAAGGGGTAAAAAAATTACCCCTGTTGCTATTCAACTTCACCTTCCTCGGTAAAGATAATATCATTAAATCCACCATCAATATCCTTATTAGAAACCATTCTAATTCTATCAAGTATTGTAGGAAGATATTCTTTCTTATACTTATCAATATCATCCTCAGTAATAATGCCATTATGAACACAGCACATTGTTCCTGTGTATGTTACATTATAAGGTGTTGGCAATTGATTTTTAAAAACACTTATCTTAGTAATATTTCCGTATTGATACTCATCACCCTTTAAAGTTGCCTTAAGTTTTTTTGTGCCTGCTCTCGCTACACCACCTACGTGGATACCCAGTCTAATCCCATAAAAGAATGTATCACCACCTGAATTTGCTACAGCGACTGCACCACCTGTACTATTCGCACTATCAGTCCAGATCTTATTAACAACAATAAATGTATTAGTGTAAGGCATACCTACCTCCTTAGATGTTGAAATTCGTGGGAGAATAGGCTTAAATACTGTACTAATAGCACCTGCATCAAACATATTATTACCACATTTTGAATCATAACTTCTTTGCGACTGTATTGATCCTACTGAATCCCATACAAAAAGTAATGGCATAGGTAACTCCCCCTTCTCCTGCTGTTCAAGCAAGGTATTCATAATGTATCCAATATCCTCAATAAGAGGAACTGTTCTCTTGGTCTTGGTTTTCTTACCACTTGTATGGTCGATATCACCACAAAAATCACAAATCTTCTTATTAGTAAAGAGAATATAATCACCCTCCCAATCTGAAATCTCTTTCTTGACAGAAATTTCTCCTGTTTCGTCATTAACATATTCCACTTCCTCGTAAGTAGGTTCTATCTCCATACCACAATCTCTCGCATACTGAAAATCAAAATTACCCTCAGTTTCAAAAATTACAGGGAGAATACCCTGTCTCATGGCTGCAGCTATTGCACAATTTTTAAGTGTACTTTTTCCAGTATCAGATCTACCTCTAATCATAGAAGTTCTTCCCATTGGAAATCCTGGAATTTTAAGTGCCTCTTGAAATGCCTTAGGCATGACAATCCACTCAATTTCCTTATCTGCGGTCTTTGAATTTTCACCTAAAAAATCATTCTTAAAGTTTTTTACACTAAACCCCTTCACTTCTTTCTTCTTCAATGGTTGTTTTGCCATATTTCTAAAATTTTTATTTAAATTATTATTGTTATTAAATTTTTATTTAAAACAAGAAATTAGTCATTATGTTTCTTAGAGTTCTTGTTCTTTTTAGTATTGTTTTTTCTGCTATACTTTTTACGAGGCTTTGCAATAGGCTTATCATCATTGTTTGTTGCAACATTGATATTTGATTCATTTGTATCCTCCTCGGTTTGATTTTCTATTACCTCTTCTTGTATCTCCTCTACTTCATTGGTTTCATTATCTATTGTATCATCTTCGCCATTGTCTTTTGGCATTGATTCATAAATAAAATAACCTATAAAACCAATAAAAGCTATAGCCAATAGTGCTATCATTAATCCGTTATTTACCATTATGTTTAATTATTTTAATAATTATTGTCTATTTTGTTCTATATTGAAACTTTCCACAAAATCAATATATTGCGGATGTATGTTTTGTTTAGTCAAAACACCGTTTATTAGATTAGGGTATTCAAAAAATTATATTGAATTAGGTAATTTTAATTTTTAAAATTTGTGAGCTTTTTATAACATTTTCTACACATAGATAAGTATTTGTCGTTACCTCCCACTTCTATTTGTTCACCATCTAATGTTACGTTTCCATTTTTATCAATTCTTGCATTATATATAGCTTTACTCCCACAATTACATGTAGTTTTAAGTTCTTCAATAGTATCTGCTATTTCAAAGAGTCTTTTTGAACCTTCAAATAAGTTTGTTTTAAAATCACTTCTTAACCCATAGCATATTACATTGATATCATCGAAATCTACTACATCAGACAGCTCATTTACTTGCTTTTCAGTTAGAAACTGAGCCTCATCAACTAAAATCCACTTAAAATACTTATTTTGTTTTAGTATTTCGTTTTTAATTACATCCCTAGCATTGTCGTTAGGGTTCAAGCCTACACAATCTCTACTACCTAACGCTCTGCTATAGATTTTATCCAACCCATCACGAGTATCTATTCTACTCTTTAGGATTAGGAAGGGAATTTCTCGCTCTTCAAAGTTATATGCTTTAGCTAAAAGAGCCATACTCTTCCCCGCATTCATCGGTGCATGAAAATAATATAATTTCATTCAGATTTTTATTTTAGAATGGTAACTCTTCCTCTACCCCGTTAACTACTACTGCATTATTGCACTCATAATCGGTTGGTGTTGATAGAATTGCTTGCTCCGCATCATCAATAATGCTATCAGCCTCTGCTGAAAGTTCATTGATATTATTGAGATGCTCAACCTTGGTTACCCATCGCTGTATATTTTTATCATAGAATGGAACCTGTCCATCGATAATGATTTTAAGGTAATCATATGGCTTAACAGCAAAAACATCTGACCACTTCTTATCATCATTAACCCATGCATTTATCTCCTCCTCGTTGAGTGATAATGGCTTGTTCTTGCCACAATCAAGAACCTTTACTGAAGTTCTATTCTCTCCTGCTTTATTATCCGCAGCTATAGAAATTACCACCTTGAGGTCTTTGCCTGTGTGGATGTCTAGGATATTCTCCTCGCCCATACCTTCCTCTCTACTCTCCTCTAAGCGTGTCTTATAGAGCTCCATAATTTGTCCCTTAGGGTCGGTCTTATCCTTTCGGGTATTAAACTTCCAAAACTTAGGACCATCCTCCTCATAACCACGCTCAATACAGCGAACAATACATGCCTCCTTTGGAATGTTGTCTAGTGAAATTTTCTTCCAACGCTCCTTAGCTACAGGGTCAGTCTCCTCAGTAAAATACTTATACGCCTCTCTATTAAGCTCACAGAAAGGACACTTATTGCCATACTTACTTGTATCAATACCCTCTGTTTTCTCTAGACAGATATAAGACTTCCATCCACTAGGTGAAACCTCCTTGGGAACTTTAACGGTGTGTACATGGATTTTCTTAAAAGGTGTCTGAGAGTTTCCGTCAATAGGAAGGAGACGAATTTTAAGCTCCTTTGTTCTCTGACCATCAGCTAAACGAATGTTTAGATAATTTTTTTCATTAAATGTTGTTTCTTTACTCTTAGGCACTACTACATTAGTAGTGAACTCGTAGTCCATAGCCTCCATAGTAATGTTTCCATTAAAATCTTGCATTTTTTAAACTTTTTTTTCTTAAAAATTATTATTAAAATAAATGTGTAGTTTTTCATTTGCAAATATACAAAAAATATATTAAAATATATATTAAAATGACATAAAAAATCCCTCGAAATTTAAAACTTCGAGGGAACGTGGACATATATGTTAACTGCGCGACAGTTGGTTACATTTTCATAATTTTATCTAATGATTGATTGTAGATAAAATCGTCATCGAGCGAATCGTATATTTCCTTCCAATTATTAGAATTATTTATATCCCCTGCTGTGATTTCATATTGTTCCTGACCTTCGCCATTATTATCACTATCAGTACTATAATTGGAATTCTTTTCCTTATCATCCCAATAATCAGTAGGAGAGACATTGAAAGGGTAAGAGATTGTTGCTCTATTATTCATTTTCTCCATTGGAGTAGGATTTCTTCTCTTGAGCTCTTTTTCCAAATCTGCAATTTTAGCATTATTGTTATTAAGCATATCCTCAATAGATTTAATAGCCTTAATTGCACTTACGAATTTAGCGTCAAATTGCTCTATCTCATCTTTTGTTTCCTCTTGCGCATCAGTTAGCTCTGTGATATCAACTACTTCATCATCGGGTTGCATTTGTGAGGTTGTATCATCCATAGCAGTCTCATCTGGATTGAAACCTGCTGTTAAATCATCACCACCCATTTCACTATTATCATTAGGCATTTGGTCATCCATTGGTGGCATTTCACCCCCCATGTCTGCATTATCTCCGCCCATTTGTCCGTCCATAGGTGCTGCTTGGTTGTCCATTGGTGGCATTTCATCCCCCATTTCAGCCTCATCTTCACCCTCTGCAGGAGCTTCTGTATCCTCCTCTGCGGCATCATCATCCGCCTCGTTGATTTCACGGAATGTATACTCTAAAATTGTAGAAAAACGCTTTTTATAATCCTCTACAATTGTTTCTTTATTAATTTTATTTTCCCAACTCATTTTTAGTCAAAAATAACTTGTCTATTATCCTCGGTAAGAATAACTTTATTATTTGAATCACATTTCTCAATTAAACCCTTCTCCTTCTTTACTCTAATAACATTTGGAGTGGTACTATTGGTGAGGTCGTTTATTAAATCCTCAGCCTTATTTACATTATTAACATTGTAACTCATATCATCATCATTTTTTTCATCATTATTAGCCTCTTTCTTCTTTTTGGAACGAGATTCTTTAGGCGTTTCATGGGTTTCGTTAATAGTGTCTTCTACTTTTTTAGTTTCATTTTGTAAAACTTTAAAAATCGGAACTATTTTAAAAACCTGCTTTGCTTTTTTGTTTAAAAACATAGTTTACTGTATTATTATATTCTTATTCAATACAAATGTATATCCCCTTTAATTATAAATACTTACAAAATCCAAAAAAAATTACTTTTTACTTATATTATGTAAATATGATATAATAATTTCGTTATCTCCTATATATTTTTTAATATCAAAATAGTTATTTTTCCTAAAAATTCTATTTTTAGGGTTTTTTTCTATCATTTTTATTACTTTTTCACATTTTACGCCTATAAATTCAATTTCATCCACTGATACACCATAAATTTTACCATCTACAGGTATGAATATATTTTTTTCAGTAATGTATATTCTATTCTCACCCGTTTTTATTGCATTGATGAGAAATTTTATATCATTTATTGTGCATGTATATAAGTTTATTGGCTCATATGTTATATTTTTAAATATTTTCTTGAAACAATTAGAGTAAAATGCCTCGACATCAACCTCGAATTGACTTCTTTTCTCCATTTTCGAGAATGTCCAATATAAATTTTCCTTAATCTCCTTATTAAGGAGTTTTACATTGTCTTTCCCTACTAATTTTTCGGCGTTGTTTCTGCCTATAATTAATGATGGAGTGGTTGAATCATATATAAAATCACTTGTAGGAACTACATCAAAAAATGAAATAGCTTTAAATTTAGTATTATCTGTATAAATTTTAGCAAAACCCATAATTGAAACTTAAAAATTTTGTGCAAATATACAAAAACTTTTTAATATACACCTACAGTCTCTGAAAATTTAACCTTATTTTCACTATAAATGAGAGTTGTATTGTTTACATCAACATCATCTATTATAGAATCAACAATAAGATTCTCTATTTCGCTTTGAATTGCACGAAGAATAGGTCTTGCACCATAATCTCTCTCTTTTGAAACAATATTAAAAATATAATCAACTATAGTATTGTCATAATTTACATTGTAGTTAGATAATTTCAAGTTATTTACCAAATTATTCAATTCTAATCTAATAATATCTTTAAGGTTGTCATTTGTTAAAGTATTAAAATAGATAATATCGTCCAATCTGTTAATAAACTCAGGTGGGAATTTATTTTTTATTTCTTTTTCAATAATACTTAAATATTTATCATCTTCTTCATCATTAAATCCCATATAATGCTCATTTGATGCACGTTTTGTACCTATATTTGAAGTTAAAATGATAATTGTATTCTTAAAATCAACTTTTTTACCTGTGTTATCACTTAAATAACCCTCATCTAAAACCTGAAGGAAAAGGTTAAATATTTCATCATTAGCTTTTTCTATTTCATCAATTAAAAGTACGGCATATTTCTGTTTTTTAATAGCTTCAGTTAATAAACCACCCTCTTCATAACCTACATAACCCGCAGAGCTACCAATTAATTTATTAACTGCTGTCTTATCAGAATATTCAGACATGTCAAACCTTATTAGGTATTTTTCATCACCATATACTTCCTCAGCAATCTTTTTAGCTAAGAGTGTTTTTCCACATCCCGACTTTCCTACTAAAAGAAATGAATTAGGTCTATTAGTTCGCCCTAAACCCACTTTTCTTCGTTTAATGGACTTGCAAATTTTAGTAATAGCATCATCTTGACCAATAATACTTTTCTTTAATACATTTTCTATATTCTTTAAATTCTCCTTTTCCGATTTTGTAATTTTATTAATTGGTATTCCAGTCTTTTTTGAAATAATTTCAAAAACATCGCCTTCATTTATTATGATATCTTCATTAAGAATAGAAAGACTTTTATTATTTTCTTTAGCTATACTCTTGTCGATATCCTCAATTTCCTTCTCCAACCTCTCAACTTCACCAATATCATCCCTTTTAAGTGCCTTATTGATATTTTTTCTTATTTCGGTCTTTATTTTCTTTAGTTCATCATTTTTAGCACTAAAGGAATCACGTAAAAAACAATATGAGCCAATTTCGTCGAGAATATCTATTGCAGAAGTTGGTAATGTTTTATCAGTAATATATTTATCAGCTAAATCAATACATAATTTCAAAATTTCATCGCTATATTTTACATGATGATGTTTTTCATATCCACCCTTAATATACTTTAATATTGTAAAACAATCATCTTTTTTAGGCTTCTCAATAGATAATTTTTGGAATTTACTAGTAAATGTATTATTATTTTCAAAAATACTCCTATAACCCTTATGATTTGTTACAGCAATTACTTGAACATCACCATCGCTTAAAATTTCATTAAGCATACCCATTATATCATAGTCTGAATTGCGGTTATTAGTGATAACAGACTGTATATCATCAATAAAAAGAATATTATTAGTGCTAGTTTTTAATTTTTTAATTAACTTATTCATTCTATCCTCAAACATTCCTCTGAATTGTGTTCCCGCAACCATAGATGAAATATTTAATTTCCAAATTTTCTTGTTCATCATAACTGATGGAACCTCCTCATTATGTATTTTTAATGCTAACCCTTCCACAATAGCAGTTTTACCAACACCTGGATCTCCTACAAGTATTGCATTGTTTGATTTTCTTCTATTTAATATCTTAATTAATTCGGAAATCTCATTATCACGTCCTGTGATATTATCAATTTTACCTCTCTTAGCCAATTCAGACAAATCAGTACAATATTCAACCCCATTTTTAGCTGTTTTTTCATTCTTTTTGGGGTTTACGTCTATAATATTCTCAATGGGAATAATATTATTACCTATCTGTTCTTGAAGTTTGCTAGCGATTTCAGTTAGTTCAGTTCCTAAGCCTGAAACATCAAACGGATTTATTGCCATAGTAATAATTTTAGGTTCAAAATCTTCTATTTCGTTTAATGTTTTTGTTAGACCATGCATCTCCTTAATTAAAGACATGAGGATACTATAAGTTAGCCCATATTTACCAAATTCTTCACTAATATAATTTTCAACAGATAAAATGGCTAATAGAACATGATCACTAGTTATTAAATCATGCTCTAATAATACTCTCTCATTGTTAGCTTTTTTAATGTATGTAACAAGCTCAGCCGATAATGGTATTTTTCTTCCTGGTTTCAGTACATTAATACTTTTATCGATTTTATCATATAAATTATCATGTATATTGTTTAGCCTATTACTGTCTATTTGCATATTGACAGTTCTATATAGCATAGAGTTTTTCTCCCTCAAACCAACTAAAACGAAAACTAAAATATCAATTTCGCTCACTGGTATATCAGTTGCTTCTTTCTCCGTATTATATAAAAAACTTTTTAATTCTTGAGAATAAAACTTCTCATACTCTTTTCTATTGTTTATCGGCTGATTTCCCATTAAAGTTCTATTTATTTTTTATTTAAATATATTATTTTTATAAAAAAAAGAAATAGTTATGCTTATTTGTAGGGATTATAGCGAAGAAAAATTATTAGACAGAGCATGGTATCAATCATCTAATATAGTTTATTCGGAATGTGATGACAAAGAAGACGATTTGAAGACCTTGAGGGTTGTTTTTAAGAACGGGGCACAATATCAATATGAGAATATTTCAGTTCAGGATTATTTACTTTTCATGTATGGTGGTATTGATGGTTCCAACGGTAAGGCTCTTAATAAATTTATTAAAGAAAAAAAGTATGAATATAAACGTATTGATGACGCTGATATCAGTCTTTTAAACGAAGAAATGAATAATGTGTTAGAACAACAAAAAAAGGAGGCTATTTCTTAGCCTCCTTTTTTCTTTTAATTTTTGTGTATTTTAAAGGTTTTTTCAAGTATTTGTTTATCAAATCAATAGTAATTTCGTTTTTATCAAAATTTTTCCTAAATTCACTCATTATCATACTTTCAGTCTTTTTAACCCCGTTTTCTGTAACACATCTACTCCAAATTGAACGAAGTTCATCTTTTTCATCATTAACACAAATGTCATAGGTTTTTTCTTTTGTTGTTAAAAAGAAATTGATACGTTTATAAAGGAAATTTTTTAACAATAAACACTCCTTTTTCTTTTTTGTTTCTCCATCTAAATTAAAATAGTATATATCTACTTTACTGTTCATTTTTTAAGTCAATAATTTTTTCTGCTTTATAAAGGAAGTCTTCATTTTCTGTCTTGGTTGTTATTTTCTCCATCTCATCACTGAAACTGTCTATTTTCTTCCCGTCTCGCCTTTCTTTATTTTTAAACTTCCTCTCAGACTCCTCATTATAAACACTATCAATATAATCATCAACATTGTTAATTAAACTTTTAAATCTTAAGACATACGAACCGTCAAACTCATGTATTCCTACAAACTCCTTCTTACCCAAAATATATGTCACTCCATCATCACTTCCAAAAGCATTGAAAGTTATGAATTCGATTGTGTTAAAATCTAATAAATCTGAGCGTGTATCGCCGTTACTAATTCTATCTAATTCAGATATAAAAAACTTATGTTGATTATTATATTGTTCTCTATATTTGGAAACATAAACATCTAATATTATTCTATCTTCATTTCTATGTAAAATTATTTTTGTACAATACTTTTCAAGGCTAAATCTACATAAAAAATCATATTTAAATTTTAAAATATAGGAACCATTATCTCCAATTTTGTTATCTTGAACAATAAAGACATTAAAATTTTCAGCGGGTAAAAATTTACCTTTATATTGAAATAATTCAGTCTTTTTTTGTGCTAATCCCCCTCCCACATAACTATAACGTTTGGATTCTCTATCAGCATGTGCTGTTTCATAACGCAAATCAATAACTCTCTGTGTTAGTTCACCCTTCAACAAATCCTGCCAAACAGAATCTTTTTCATCATGTTTCTCATGTGATATTCCACCTCCCAAGGATTCATCCTTAGCACCAAAAGCAATTTTATCTGCATGGTGTAAACCATTAAAAAGGTAAATAAAAAAACTATATATTTTTAATATTATCCTTCTCCACATTATAGTTTTATTTTCTTAATCTTATTTTTAATTACTTCAATTATATGTGTCTCGTATTTGCGCAACTTATTTAATTTTGTTAAAGCATCACGGTATGCATTTTCATCGTTATAATGATTTATTTCGCATAAATCAGTGTAATATTTAAGAACTGAATTAAGTCCATTTTTATAAGCCATTATTTCTACCATAGAGGCTTCATTAATATCATCCCACTCTTGTTTATCCTCAGTTGCAACTATTGACTGATTAATATTATCATTTATTGGTTGTTCCTTTACCTCTTCAGTCACATTTTCTACTACTTTAACATCATTCTCAATAACTTCTACATTGTTATTATTGTTTTTAACGCTATTCTTCTTCTTAGCCATATGTTTTTATTTTAAAAATAAAAAACTTATTAAAAAAGTAAATAGTCCTATATAATTTAGGACTATTTTCTCTTAAGCTGCTATATTTAAAAACTTATTTTTTACTCTTTCAGTAACCATCTCCTTAGTAATTACTACTTTACCATTTTTATTACCCGATATATCAAACATGATATCAGTCATGACGGTTTCCATAATATTTCTTAAAGCACGAGCACCAGTTTTTAGTGATAAAGCTAATTTTGCTATCTCTATTAATGCGTCTTTTTCAAAATCGAGGTCTATATTATCCATTTTCAACATCTCTTTAAACTGCTTAACGATGGAATTTTTAGGTTCCTCTAAGATTCTAACCAAATCTTCCTCTTTAAGTGGATTCACGTTTGTGATAATAGGGAATCTACCAATAAATTCAGGAATAAATCCGAACTCTCTTAGGTCTTGTGGACTTGCATATTGATTGTATACTTCAATATTATCAACATCTACCTTATCATCATCCATTAATGTCTCAAAACCAATAGTTGAATTATTAGACATTCTATTCTTAATAATATCCTCTAAACCCACAAATGCACCTGAAAGAATAAAAAGAATATTCTTCGTGTTAACATATAAAAGTTGCTGTTCGGGATGCTTTCTTCCACCTTCAGGTTGAACTCCAACAAGGTCTCCCTCGACAATCTTCAAAAGCGATTGCTGTACGCACTCACCTGATACATCTCTAGTAATTGAAACACCTGCCTCCTTCTTTGCTATCTTATCTCCCTCATCTAAAACAACAATACCCATTTCAGCTGCCTTAATGTTATACTTACATGTGCGCAATAAACCCACTAAGCATTCCTCAACATCTGAGCCAACATAACCACTCGCTGTGATTTTAGTACAATCTTGAATATAACACGGGATATCCAACATTTTTGCTATAGTTTTAACTAGTAGGGTTTTTCCACATCCAGTCTCACCTAACATAACAATATTAGATTTATCAAATTCAATTTCGTGATTATTTAGATTATTTATAACTTTTTTATAATGATTGTAAACTGCTACAGAGAGTACCTTTTTAGCCTCATCTTGTCCAATTACATGCAAATCTAAATATTCTTTAATCTCCTTAGGAGAAGGTAAAGTTAATGTTTCGTCTTTCTTCATGTTTTATTTATTTCTTTAAAATTTGTGGCAAATATACAAAAAAAATCTGAACCTTGTAAAAGATTCAGATAAAAATATTGTTTTTTTGCTAACCTATATTCTCGGATTCTACTAAAAATAACGGATGTTGTTCATCTTCATTTTTAATTCCAACATATTTGTTTTTATAAATAAGCCCCATAAGAACCTGTTGTCTATTATTGTTCTCATTTTTTTTGCATGATATATGAAGTGTATTAGGGTCGGCAATTCTAGGATTTTCTGTAATATCATGTAATTCCCATATTAATTGATCAATACGTTTTTTTCTCACAAATTTACATAAAATAGAGAAAAGAAGCTTGTTCAATTTCCTATTATTTTTAGGGGAGTCACTATTAGCATCGTCTCTTAAAATCGCCTGTAAGTCTAAAGCTTCACCTTTATTGTGTTGACTTTTACCTTTACCCCCTATTCTATATCCACTAATAACTTTAATTGATAATTTTTTTCCATCATACACCAACTTATCATCATTTTCTTTTATATAATTAGCGATATCATATAACAATTTCCTAACACTTTTTTCACATACATCGAAAGGGTTATTTTCTTTAGGGTATTGAACAAATGTTACTATCTTTCTTTCATTTCTATCAACAATTTTTTCTATCTCAGCTTGCGTATATTCACTTATTCCATTCGTTTCGGGTATATTTACATCTTTTGCTATCTTTGTAATTCCTGAAGCTTCAGCTTTTGTTTTTTCAACATCCTCCTTATGTTTATCTCTTTTACCCCCCTTAACATGTATATTTAACCTGCTCATTAAATCGTTGGTACTAAATACTTTTCTATTAACCTCGTAATTAAATTTAGGTATTCTAGTACCTGTAAATGTAGTAGTAAAATCATCAGGGGTTATTTTATGAGATACATTGGTAATAATATATGCACCCCTAAACATTGGAATATTGTTTAATTGAAAATACATTAACGGAGTTATCTTAGCACAACCCATCATTTCAACTGTACAATTGTATGCCCTATTAGCAAAAATAGGATATAATGAATTACTTAAAAATATTGCAGTATTTACATCGCCACCCTTTGCACCCTCTGCTAATTTTAACGTGTTAGCAATAGAGTAATCAGTTATAGAAGGGTCATCCATACTTATTTTAATATCCTTAAAATAATTCTGATTTTGCATTCCAAATGTTACACCAAAAGCAGTTTTGTAAAATGTATTATCACTAAATACCTTTATCGCATCGGGGGTAATTTCACCCCTCATATTTGCTATATCAAAACCGTCGTCAACAAAATCATCCTCATCATTTTCGTTATATAGAATATGCGATGTTTCTCCTGGATATAACACAACATACGTTGCACCCGTAGTACTTAATTTATGAGTACTATCGTAAATGTTTTTAGGTTTAAACATATCAGGCACATCGCTGTTATTGTATACGGGTAATGTTAAAAATAAACACTTTTGTTTCTGTGCAATTTCATGCATAGTACTAAAAAAGCTTGGTGATGATGAACTATTTATGGTATCTGATAAAATAGTATTTACACTATCAACATCAACAATCATTTCATTACTAATATCCTTATTGTAGTTATCAATAAATATTAACCTTTTAAATTCATTGAAGTTACTATCATTACTATTTATACTTCTTTTATCTTCTTCTGGTGTTCCTAGTTTAAAAATATTTTCATTGTTACCACAAAGCCATTTATCATAAACTGTTTTTAATGTATAGTAAATCGACTTCTTTATTTCTTTATTGGATTCGTCGACATTATCTTCAGGTTTAGTTATTGCATTACTCTCAAGTCTTTTTTTGTAGAGTAGCTGTAGCTCTTTTACATATTCACTCTGAAAATCACCAACACCACTATAATATTTATCATTATAATTTAATTGTGTAAGACATGCATATGCATATTTTTTACCTAAATTATTTAAAGTACTACCTAAAAAACTATTTATTGTAATAGTTTCGTATATTATACCTGTCGAAGTATCGGCATCTTCCTCTATAATGTCACCTGTATTTATCTCTTGTACTATAGCATCTTTTATATATTTAAAAAGAATTTTTTCATTTTCAACAAATATATTATTATATTTTTCTGTCTGCCCGATCCATGTTAAGAAAAATTCAATTAAATTATCTTTAATTTCTAATGGCATATCTCCAAAATCTAAATCACGATAAGAAAATTTACCCTTTACAATATATTTATTTCTATTGTTTTCATCCTTGTATGTGTTAATGTCTTTAATTTTTTTATTAAAACCCTCTTTGAATTCATCTGTTTGTCTTTCAAACCAAAAATAAGCACCTAATTTAATTAAATTAACAAATGACACTGGACATATACATGACTTAACTTTGCCATATAAAAAATCTTCCAATAATGTTTCCTTCTGAGATTTTGTAATAGCAAAATCAGAAGGGTTTGTATTAACGTAATCCTTAAATAATTCATTATTTTCTTTACCATCTATAAGTAAGAAAAAATAAGCTTTTTCAGGATCAGTAACTTTTTCATCTTGTACTACCTTTTTATATAATTTTAAATAATTTTTATCAAACTTGCGTTCATACACATTATCTTGGATACGGGGTTTTTCTACTATGTAATTACTAAAATGTCTTTTGCGTAATCTTTTTTCTTCACCACTAGAAATATTTTCATCATACCATCTAGATGATTTTATAATTTCTAAATTTCTAAAACTATTGTCACTATATGGTTTTATTATAAGAACATTGTTTAACTTACCACCATATTTTTTATTATATAGGATATCATCTGTAGTACCTGTATAGTTTTTTGTTCGTGCATATACTAAATTATAGTTGTTTGTTTCCTTATTGAATATTTTTTCTATTATTTTTTCTTTAGAGTTATTACACTGTAGTGGTAAAAAAGTATTATCATCAAAAAGAGTAGTACCATTGCTTAATGATAGGGTTTCACTCTCATAAAAGAAAATATTATCTTTACTTTTTATGTTGTAAACATTATCATTAACAATAGTTTCTAATATTGTACCTTTGTCACTTGATGGAGTTGTTAACATAATAATAGTATCAATATCTAAATCAGGAAAAGCCTTCCATAAATTAAATGCTTCTATTTTAGCTACGGTTTTTCTCCTAGTATCCAAATTATCATTGTCACTATATAAATGAGCATATGTATTTAATCTTATGGCAAGTAACTTTAAAATACCCCTTGCTCTATAAGTTACATCTGCTATTCCATTATTTGATGATGCGCTATCTAAGATATCAGCATAAGGATTTTTACCACCACCTAACGTTACATCTGTCATTAGTAGTGGTATAAAATCACAATACGGAAAATCACTTGCTGTACTTGGTGTTTCGTTTAATGAATCGCTTACCTCTTTTTGAGCAGCCTCATAATCCCCCCTTAATGCTTTAGTCTTTTTAAATATTTCTTCTACTAATGCTATTTCAGGCCTTCCAGAGAATCCTGTTATTAAACCAGGATAAATAATTTTTCTCCTACCATTTTCCTCTTTAGCCACTAATGGAAAAGCGGGCACCTTTATCCTTTCATTATTGCCATTTTTATTGCGTTTGAAATCTACATGGTAAGTTTCTTTCATTAGTTCATCTACATGTTCCTTGCCATCTTTAATATTTTTAACAGTTTCATATATCTTCGAAACAAATGTATCCAAATAAGCATAAAGCATTCTATATGTGTTCTCCACTGAAAAATTAAAACCAAAAGTTGTATTAGCTACTTTCAATAAAGCCTCATCTAACACTTTTGCTTGTTCTTCTATTTCATCCAAACAGTGTTTTCGTACTCCTTTAACATGGTCAATAATATCGTCGCCTAATTTATCCCATTTATAAACCCTTTTTATTATAGTTGTATTAGTGTGCATTGTTGCATTTACATTAGGATTAGGTGTGGTTTCAATAATTCCGTTCTTAGTTACGTTTTGGGCAAATATTATGGCATTAGCGACGTTTTTTTCATTATTACCGCCAATTGTATTACCTGAGTTTGTTAATTTAAGCCCGTATTCTTTTTCTACATCCGCCTCATCTATTTTACCTTCTTCATTAAAGACATATTTAACATGACTCACTGTTTGAGTATCTTCACCACCCTCTGTTTTGATTTCACTTTTGAAAAAAAAATAACCATCTTCGTTGAAAAGATTAATTTCATGGAGTGCAGACATTGTATATCTTGAGGTATTAGGTAATAAAATAGACAAATTATCAACTATTTTTTCTATATGCTTTTTGAAAGCATCAACTTGAGTTAATGAAACAATATTTGTGTATTCACCGTTTCTATCAATTGTGTTAGTTGTACGTCTCCTCTCGCAGCATATCAAAAAATGATCATTAGCCTCAATACCCTCGTTTCTCATTGCATTTAAAAGAGACTCATATTCATTTAAAAACTCATCACAAGTATTTTTTTCTCTTATAATAGCATTGTAATTTTTAAAGGTATTAAGACTTGTGTCATCATCTAAATCATTCTCATTTTTACATTTAACTAAATCGGCATATTTACGCATAAATTCAGGGTATGTCGGTATAGTCGCACCTGAGGTTATTCCACTACTGGTATATGATGGAAATGTAAAAATACCACTTTCAACATTATCATTCCAATATTTTTCATTAAAATACGGAGATGCTAAAACATAAGACATTGGTATATCAGTATATGCACCATACATATACCCCAAAAACTTAATAGTCACATCAAAATCACCTGTTGATGAATTAAATCTACTATTAAATTCACTAACAGCCATATCAAAAGAGATGCTATCTCCATAATATCCTTTTAAATACAAAGTAAACTTAGGATATGGGAAGTGGAAAACTGCATTAAAGAAATCCTTAGAGGTAAGTGTTTCATTTTCACCATTTTCCATCTTATTACCATTCATTAAATATGTTTGCTCCGTAGGACCCATTAATGTGAATGCTCTTACATCGGTAAACTCCATTGTTACCTGTGGAATAAATTGGGGGTCGAATGATACATCTATTGATTTTATACCAAATAATTCTCTATTTCTTTTAGCACCATTTTTACTTATCTCACTATATGACACATCTACATAAGAATCTGTGAGAAGGTTGTATTCCTTCTCATCAATCTTAAAATTGGAACCTGATAATAATGAAAAATTATGTTCGGCAATTCCGTTATTAACATCTTTATTTTCATTATAATCTCTTGATGGTATTTTTACCGTTAAATTAACATATTTAGTTAAATCTTCTTGATTTACTGGTATATTATCAAGATTTGGATCAATATATTGTATTACTTCGTTTATTATCGCCATAAAATAATGATTTATAAATAATTTACCTCATTGTATTCCTTTAATCTCATAGTATATTCTTGAAGGGTAATATCTAGGGGGTATGGTATCCTTATGTCCGAATAATTTGGAATCTCAAATTCCATCGAACCTAATTCAGGGTTAGCCTGCATTATCAACCAATCGTAATTAGGATTCCCGTAATACTTATTAGAAAGAACATCTAACCTAGTTCTTCCCAATATATATTGCTCATAATAATCGCTTGGTTTTTTATCTATCTTAATAAAGGGTACCATTCTTATCTGACCCTCCTCTCTAAAAAAACCATACCTGTCAAACGTTTTAAAACTCATGTTAAAGTTAGTTTTTAAATAAAAATTAATTAATTATTTTTAATTTTCAATATTATTTGGGTTCTCTTTTCTTAGGGTTTACGCTCCATGTACTAATATACTTATCATCTCTTTTTCCCACATGCGCTCGTTTATCATAAACACCTGTGTTAGCATAATAATTAAATGAAACTGCATTATTAAGATTTGCAACAGGTCCCTCTAGACTCTGACCACCAATTATCTTAATACCCATATTTACCTTAGCATACATAGGTTGTACTCCAATTCCATCGTGATTTAAATCCCATTGAATGCCCCTGTTGTCGTATTGTATAGTTAAACTATCAATTATTATCTTTGTGTTGATAAAATCACCAATACGTAAGACACAAATTGGAGGTCTACCAAATGCTAAATTACCCGCAGTTTTAAACTTATCATTATTATTTTCTATTGTGTGCCCCTGTCTTGTACATTGATGAAGGAAATTTAACCTTTCATTAAAACCTTCAGGGGTTAATGAGTGATATGCAGGATTAAAATACGTTACCTTATCCTTAATAGACTCGTAAGCAAAATCTTGTTTTTTGGCTATATCAGCAAAATAGTCAAACTCACTATAGTATTTATTATCAGCACTACCACTAGTAGTGGCGCTTGTTGTAACTACATTGCTACCGTTAAATTTACGACTATTATTTGTCTCTATTCTTTCTTTATTAGGGAAAAAACTTATTACCTCAGGTTTGTTATATGTTATAGTCACCTCAACATAACGCTTTTCTTTATTTTCTTTGCTGTTTACATTTAAAGAATCTGTTTCTTGATTTGGTGTCTCTTTCTGAATTTGGTTTGTTTCTTGTACTATGACAGGACTATATTTCCCTCTTGTATTAAAAATATCTTTCAATAATGTTTCTACTAAATAACCACGTTTCTTATTCATATCTTTATCTTCATAATCATCGCTTGAGGTTTTAATATCAATTCTTACCGATTTAGAAGAAAATAATGAATCATATATTTTATCATTACTATTATTAAAATCATTTAAAATAATTTTAAAATTTTCATTTAATTTATCAGTACCATTATAATAAAAATTGTTTACATTTGAGAAGCATTTGATTTTATCATCGTCTATTCTATATTCATACTTATATAAAGTTAAATCCCCTAAATAATCATAACACTGAATACTTTTTTTCTCGTCAGTATTTAACTTACCTTTACTTGAAACTTCATATTCATTAGTTAAATATCTAAAAGCATCTTTATCATACTCATCAATAATATTACCATTTCCAAATTTAACATTTCCACTATATTTATATGGGAAATAAATTTTAAATTTTATTTCATTTGAATCGTTATTTGCTATAGAGTATGGTTCTGTTTGAGGCTGTACCTCATTATTATCACCTTGATTTCTATTAGGGTCTTTTTTTACCTCAAGCTCTCCTTCACCTGCAAAGAACCTAAGAATATCCATTTCTAACTCCTCTGTATCATTACTGCCCCTCACAGCTTTGTTTAATATAGACGGATGGTCAATTAAAAGAGTAAAACCTAATGTACCGCTTCGCATTGTATTGGTATATGTATATATTGATTCACCCCTACCAATAAATCTATTCTCATTCCATGTAACATTGGCTGTCTCTTGAAATGATAAATCATATGGCGGAAACCACATTATTCTACCACCATTAGGTCCTCTTTGTTCAGGAGTTAAACAATTAACTAATAATACATCCTTCCATGCTAAATTTTCAATAGAAAACATACATTTAGTAAGGTCTGTTTCCGCAGTTGATGATGGTGTAATTCTAACAAATCCATTATTAGATAATACACTTTTATTTTTTAATGAGGTTGTATTGTCACCATGTACACTATTCCAATATTCATTTGTTTCACCACTTACTCCTCGTATTAGTTTATTTACATTATCATATTGGTATTTATTTGTCCATGTACGACAGAATGGTCTATTATAACCATCAACTTCAGTTTTAGCATTTTTAGCAGCAAGTAGACTTCTACCATGAGAATTTCCGTGGTTTTTACTTATAGTACTGTCAATAAACTCGGGTTCTTTATTATTTCCTAAACTAAAACGACTAACCATTGTATCAATCTTATGCTCATTGAACAATTTTATAGTCTTGTATTTAAGATTCGGAGTGGTGCTATGACTTTCAGTTGGGTCAATGTATTTATTGTTACCTAAATCCATTGTGTAGCCTGTACTACCACTGGTGTCTCCCTCATCAAAAATTTCATAATTTTGATAAAGTTGTTTTAGATAAGCTTTACCTTCATCTACATTATAAGTATCAACTGCATATGGTTTATCTTTATTAAACCATTTTTCCTCATTTTTTTCTCGTATATATCTAAAAGGGTTTGATTCGTATTTTTCATTTCCTATCTCCTCGATGGTGAATTCATATAATTTACTTTTAATCTCTTTATGGGTATCATCGCTTAAATCTTCATAGGGGTAAATATTGCCTTTGTATTTACCTCCCCATGCAGTATAACTACCCTTGGATAATGATGTTACATCTTCAGGCCGTAAATTATTAATTTTGTCATCACTTAAAAATGATAAATATTTTCTATTTATATTCTGACTAAATATTGTCTTATCATCGTGGGTATATGTGAATATATCCTTTTCATTCTTATTTGGAAGAATAGTTTCCTCCACCAATCCCTGTAGTTTACCCAAACCATATGTCAAATATTCAGGTAACATATGGTATGCTGCCCTCATGTGACGCAACGCTGTTTTACGTATTTCGTTGTTTTTCATGTAGACACCATCAACTATGGCATATTTTCTATTTTCGTTTACTGATTCATTTTTATTGTCAGTATTTTTCACCGCATCAGTTAATTTGTTATACCACTCAGCCATGAATATTTGTTATATTTATTTAGTTTATTATTCTCATTATATGTACTAGTAATTTATTTATTATTCTCATAGTAATATATAATAATACTAGTTATTATATTAAAATATTTTTATTATCTAGATAATTAATTTATTTTTTTATATATAATATACTATATTTTCCCTTAATGAAAATATTAGTCTTATATAATATAACTACATTTTTCGGAAATAACTATCTCTTGAAAACCTCTTATTATCCACCAAATTGATTTGTTTAGTAATAACATCTGTCATACTTCTAACAAATTCAGGATTATTCATTAATTCCTTACTGTCAATATTAGCCCGTTGATTTCCTAAATCCAATTTTATAGTTCCATCAATATTGAGTGGACTAATATCAAGCTTAGACGGACCTTGATAAATATTGTTAATATTAGAACCCCTTGATATTTCAGTAGCACTTAAAGTGTTAATTGGTTTTATTGTTGCACCATTATTCATAGCATTAATAACTCCCGTATTCCTTTCAGTAGCATTCTTGTTTATTACAGCTTCACCACCCTCTACTTCAATCTGAGAGCCTTTGACTTTAATTCCACCCTCTGCATGTGATTTACCTTGAGCAATTCCACCATTTCTTAAATCAGTTATAATACCACCATTAGCCATTGTTGCACCCCCATAAAAACCTGCAGCAGCTAAATCCCCATTAGCCTTTAGTTTGTTATAAAGTTTAGAATTAATACTAATAGCACTAGAGCCTTCTTTAATCTTACCTAATTCTCCTGGTCCGTAATCACCATTCAAGTATATGCCTTTAGCAGCCAAATCTCTTAAATGATTCTGCTTTATAGTAGCACGTATCTCTCTACCACCACCAATAAGAGCACCAAGAACAGCACCTCCAAGAGCACCCCACGGACCAAACATAGCACCCATACCTGCATATTGAGCGACATCTGCACCTGCTCGTAGCCAACTACTAGCACCGCCAATTTCATTTCCCGCAAGACTATGAAGTCCCATACTAATAGCTGAACCTGCCATGCCTCCTATCATACCACCCATAGGAGAGAAACCTAAACCTCCTTTAAAACCATTACCTGTACCTTTACCAAACCCGACTTTATTACCCTGCAAATCGTGAGTTTTACCACGCCACCATCTTCCCCATGGATCCATAGACTTTCGATATGCAAGTTCGTTAGTCTTTGCTATCGTTGGAGCACCAGGATGTTTCTTCAAAAAACGACTTTCATTACGTTTAATTTTAGATAGTTCAGCTTTAACTTGGGCATCGGTTAAATTAGGATTATTAACTACAGCCCTCGCTTTGTCCATATAGGCTGCTGTCTTAAATCTATTATCAATATTAAATTTAGATATGTCTCTATAGAAAGGTGCAGCACCACCCACAGCGCCTGTAGCACCTCCCGTAGCACCACCTGCCATACCTCCCATCATCATAGGCATCATAGGTGCTGTAACATTACTGTTTACTGTAGTGTTAGATGGAGTAGCACCTCCACCTCCACCTGCAGGACCCGAACCTCTGCCATTTAAAGGAAAAAATCCCCTATTACCAAAAAAAGCACCACCTGTGTTTACCATAGCCATAGCCATAGTAGCACTTAAAATACCCTTAAGAAAGAAGTTTGATTTACCAACAAGAGAATAGATACCCTTTAATGTTTGCCCCCATCCCATTCTTTCTTGATGCTGTGCCTTTAATGCATTATATTGTTTATCAGCACCTTCTCTAACATCAGTCATACTTCGGAGCATGGTAGCAATATCCTTTACATCTTCAGCTTGTGTTTTATTAGTTGCTTGAAGTGCCTTAAGATCAGCATTTGTTACTGAATTGATATCTTTTTTTTCACCATCAATTGTTACATATGCCTTACCTGTTTTCTTATCAATTTGGGCTACGTTTAATGCATATTCTCTTACTTCATCAGATAGACCTCTTGCTACAAATTGTTTTTCTACCTCTTTTCTCCTACCTTGAGCAAATACCACGTCCATTAATTTACCGTAATCTTGCCCTGTAGCTTCAGCCATAGCTTTTAAACGCATACGGTTAAACGCACTAACTTCAACTTGATTGGTTTCACTATTCCATTTAGCAAAACCACTAGTCATGTTAGTTAACCTATTTTGAAGACCTTCCAAATCATTTAATGATTCATAAAGCATACCCAAAGGATTGGATAATTGCGCAAAAGGACCACCTAAAACAGATAATTTAGCACCTGTTTTTATAGACCCCTCCACGGTATTAACCTTTTCAGCAAATGATGCTGTTTGTTGTAAATCCATTCTAATTGAAGTAGCCTTTTCAGCCATCTTTCTAAGACCCTCAATACCATTTTGGAAAGTATATCTTTGTGCTAAATCAATATTATCAAGAAAATTTTTAGAATACTTCTCTAAACTTATGCCTTTTTTAGTTGCATTATTGAACATTTCAGCAAATGTACTTGCGGCTGCATTAGCATCAAGACCAAAACGCTCAAAATTTGCTGTAAATTTAATAGTTTGTTCCTCGCCTATAATAGATTTCATTGCAGCTAAGTTGGATAATTGTTCATTTGTCATTTGAACACTCCTACCCAATTGTGTATTATACGACATTTGAAGTTGCAAAAGCTCCTTCATCGAAGTATTAAACTTAGCCCCAATACTGTTATCAGCTACAAAGTCAATCGTATTCTTTCTAAGAGTTTGCATACCCTTAGCGGACATACCAATAGTCTTAGCATATTTAGACGCTGCATCATCAGCCTCTCCCCATGCAGTACCAATCCAATTTGTGAAATTTTTAAATGTATTTGTTAAAGTTGTAACAAACTTATCTATTTTTTCAAAGGTTTTCTCAGCCTTAGTTTCTTCATCATTAAGACTTTGATTACCTTTCGCCCTTAATTTTTTCTTAAGTTCTTCAACTTCTTTTTTTAACTCATCAAATTCCTTATCACTAACAGCCATTTTAATTACTATTTTTTAACATTATAGCATACTCTGCCATATATTATAAATAGTTTACATAACTATTTTTTTGTTTAAAATATTTATAGTTATTTTTATTTTTTAAAATATTTTTTGTATATTTGCGCAAAATATATAAAAAATATGGAGTATAGTGTTTTAACGTATATTATTGGTAATTACGAAAATATCCACGAAATTAATTTTGATATTTCAAATACAAACGTTGAGTATGTTTGTGTAACAGATAGAAAGGATCTTACATCTAACACATGGAAAATTATTTATGATGAAGAGTTGGATAACCCTAATTTAGAGCCATTTGAAAAGGTTTTTAGAGTGAGGTATAATCTCTTCAAATATGTTAAAAATGATATCTGTGTAAGAATAGACGGTTCTATAGGCATAAACAAACCTCTTGATAATATTGTTGAAATATTTGAGAGTGGTAATTATGATGCCTGTCTTAATTTGCATATTGGAAGAAATAGTCTCATTGATGAATATAATGCGTGGGTTGGATTTAGAGGATTTCCTATTGATGAAGCAAGAAAACATTTGTACTATATCGTAGATGAGATGAAATATGACTTAAATACAAAATCTCTTATAGAACAAAACTTTTCTATTAATAGACGTTCAGAGTGGACTGATAAGGTTGATAATGAAATGCTTTCTATACTTAGAGGTTTGAATAACGGGCAGTGCACTAGACTTGACCAAACACTATTTACTGCATATATAGTAAAGAATCACCCCGATAAAAAATATCTTTTCGTAAGTGATTTTGAATTATTTAGGGATGTGTTAGTATGGTATAGTCACGGAACAAATATACCGTTAGTATGTGGTGAAAGAGGAAATTGGGTATTTTACTTCAATAACAAACCAGTAGAAACAGTGAAAATTAATTAATAATAAAAAAGAATATTATGTTTAGTATTTCAAAAACAAAGAATATTGTCATTGGCAGTGAAAAAAAGAATAATTTAACTGATGGTATATATACTCCTGCATCAAGTACTAATGCCACGGATTTTCCCGAAGAATTTGAGGATTTCCTAAAAATGATAGCTGAAACTAGGATAAACAACGAAAGGTACAATCAATTAGTTGAAGGCTATGCTAAAAAATACAAAAGCAAGTTATTATAATAATAGAAAAAGCATAATAAACAAATAACCTACCATCTACAGATGGTAGGTTTTTAATTTAAGATATTTTCTCCATTCATATACTTTAGTACCACAATCATAAATTCGATACCAACCTTTATTTTTACAAAAATTATGTTCAGTATCATTTATTGAACAACCATATTTTTTTATGAGAATATCTTTTCTAAATCCAAATCTATTTTTTCTCTTATTATTTATAATATAAAAATAATTAGGTTTTGAAATATGAGATAACATAAAATTTAGCTGTTCATAGAGATTACCATTAGACCAACGCCTATCAGCATAACTAATAACATACAATGGGTTATTTTGTTTTACAAAAAAATTAAATAATTTAGATGCTCCTCCAATAACACTACATCCTTTTTTATTACAAAATCTAAGTAATTCGTAACTATCAGCTATGTTATTTCTACCTAAATTTTTACGCAATTTTCCTAAAGTCATCAATGACACTAATTCACCATTATATTCTAAACCATAGTTTAATGAAGAATTAACACTTCCTTGAATATGGTTATCATCTAAAAATTTCTTGGTTATTTCTTTATTAACACTAATAATACTACACTTTCTAGCATATATGCGTTCAGATAACATTAACTTATTAATAATTCTCGATTTACATATCTCTTTCTTATTCAACCACTCATCCTCGAAAACATGAATTAAATGTATTCCATTTTTTTCACACACATCTGTAGCATGTTGAAATTTATCATGATTCTCGATTTTAGTTTCTATATGTTTTTTATGACTTAAAAATATGAATCCTATTTTTTCATGTGGCAAATAATAATCAATATAATAATTATCTATATTAAAACCTAAAATTATATTATCTTTACTTACGACTGAAGCTAAAAAATTAATAAACTCTTTTTTGATGTTATTCTGCCCCTTTTTACTATTACCACATTTATTACACCCCCTACCCATTAAAAAAGCATTAGGTTCAATTAAAAAATCTCCATGAATAGGACATGTTACAATTATTTTCTTTTTACTATTAATATACTCAACTTTTGAATAGTTATATTTTTCACCATGTACAGTTTTAGCTTTTTCTATAAATTCATCAGTAGTATATGTTTTAGATAAACTTTTTTTATTTTTACCACATATAGGGCACCCCCTTCCTTTAATATGAGAATGAGGCTCCTGCCAAAATTCCCCATGAATAGGACAAATGATATTCACTTTTTCTGTAGTTTTAATAAAAATCACCTTAGAGTAATCATAAAACACCCCATGTACTTCTCTAAATTTTTTTATAACAGTCTCTGTTGTATACATTTTTTTAATTCTTTTAATTTAATAATATCGTTTTTATAAATAATATTTTCAGGTATTGAATAATACATTTTATCATCTATTACATAGAGTAGTTCTATATTATTCTCTTTACATAAATAATATTTTTTAGTATCTCGTTCATATATTTTATTAAATTCTTTTTCCCATCCACCATAACCAAAATGTTGCTTACCTTGACATTCAATACCTAAATTTAGAGATGGTATATAAAAATCTAAACTTTGCTTCCCTAACCATTCATTATTATATTGTCCAATAAAATCTATATTAAAATCCTTTAGAATGTGTTTTACTTTTCGTTCTAGGTGTGATTCTTTACAATAAGGGCACCCACTACCATTTAAATGAGTATTGGGTACTTGTTTAAATTCTCCGTGTATAGGGCAAATAATTTTTATTGGTATTTTAGTACCTTCATAAATAGAATCAGAATAATTATATTTATCTCCATGCACTTTTCTTGCCTTATTTATAAACTCATCTGTTTTTAATCTATAATTATTAGATCTTTTTTCATATGAGCACTTTGTACATTCATAGTACATCATATTTTTAGGCATTCTCCAAAATTCTCCATGCTTAGGACATATAATGCGCATAGGTGTATGAGTATTTACATAAGTACTCTCATCGAACTCATATTTTAATTCACCAAATTTATTCATATATTCAGTGATAAATTCATTAAATGTTTTTCTTTTACTCATAAAAAATACTTTTCTTTTGCAAATATACAAATAAATATTTTAATAAACAAGTTTTATCTGTCTATTTTGTAAAAAAAATAAAAAAAATATCTACAATAATTTTTAACTTACTGTAGATATATTTTTATTCCTAATAAAAAGTCAAGTATTTTAGTAACTTTTTTTCTTCTTTATGCTATATTTATATGTAACTTACTGATAATCAATAACATAATATAGCGTAGTCTATTACGATTGTAGCAGTAATAGTAGCAACACCATCTTGTGAATAGTCAAGAGAATCGAAGTTACAATTAGAAACCCAAGCATTCTTAAGAATCCACTTCTGAACAGCAACACCATTAGGATCGAGCATCTCTAATTCTACGTCTCTTTTATAACCTGCTGCATAACCCTGACGCCCCGTAACTGACTCAGTACCAAGACGAATCCACTCCATAAGAGCCTGAGAAGCGGATGGTGCAATTGGGTCACGGAACTTAACGGTCATTGTATCCCAAGTATAACGGCCTAATACCCAAGTAGAAGTATTAAGGAATTGAATTTCTGTTGAACCCTGCTTGATTGAAGGCCTTGAAGCAGAAGCAAGCATCCACTCGCAAATACCCAAATCAGACGGGAAGCGCATAAGCCATCTATTTTGACGCAAAGGTTCGAATTGTAATGGCATTTTCATTAACAAATCACTCATATATTTCTTTTTTTTAGATAACAGTTTATTATTTATATATAAATAGTTGATTAGTAAAAAAAATAAATAATTTTTTTGTATATTTGCAGCATAAAATAATAAAAAAAGGTATGAAAACCGTAAAAAAATTAAATACTGACGAAGTTATAAGAAGATTGAAGTCTGTACACGGTGATAAATATAGTTATGAAAAGGTTTTTTTTAAAAATTGCAGAGAAAAAATAACTATAACATGCCCGATTCACGGGGATTTTGAGATGTTACCGTTTTCTGCTTTTAATGGAAGTGGTTGTCCTTTTTGTGCTGGAAAGAGGAGAACTACCGAAAGTATTGTAAATGAATTTAAAGAAATTCTTGGTGAGGAGATGGATTATAGTAAAGTAGTTTTTGAGAATATGCAAAAAAAAGTGACTATTATTTGTCCTAAACACGGTGAATTTCAACAAGTTCCTAGCAAAATTATACATAGAAAGTATGGATGTCCTAAATGTGGCGTGGAGCGTAGAACCAAGAATCAGTTCAAAGACAATGATTTTTTTATTAATAAATCAAGAGAGGTTCATAATGATTTTTATGACTACAGCGAGGTAGAATATACATGTATGAGAAAAAAAGTTGAAATTGTTTGTCCTAAACATGGTTCATTTTTTCAATATCCGTTTGATCATATCAATGGTCACGGGTGTCCTAGATGTGGCATTATTAAATCTGATTCTGAATGTGAGATATATAATGAATTATGCAATTATATTGATAGTAGTAGAATTATTAAAAATGATAGAAATATTTTAAATGGTAAGGAGATAGATATTTTATTACCTGATTTTAATATAGGGATTGAATATAATGGTTTACTATGGCATTCAGAGGAATATTTAAGAGATAAAAATTATCATAAAGAGAAAATGATACTTGCAAATAGTAAGGGTATTAAATTAATTCAAGTTTTTGAAGATGAATATAAAAAAAATAAAGATTTGGTGATAAAAAAAATACTTCACATTATTGGTATTTCTAATAATAAAGAACGAATAATGGGTCGTAAATGTACAATTAAAGAGATTAATAAAAAAGAAAGTTATGATTTCTTAGAAAAAAATCATATTCAGGGAAAATGTAGTTGTAGTTTTTCATATGGTTGTTTTTATAATAATGTTTTGATAGGTGTAATGTTGTTTTTAAAAACAAAAGAAGATAAGTATGAATTAGTACGTTATGCTACTAATGATAATTATATATGTAACGGGGTTGGTGGTAAACTTTTTAAACATTTTATTAAGGAAAAAAATCCATCTGAAGTTAAAACGTTTGCAGATTTAAGATGGACCGTAAATAGAGATACGAATTTTTATACAAAAATAGGATTTAGAGAGGATAAAATATTAAACCCTGAATATAGATATATAAAAATTTCTAAACCAAGTGAAAGAATACATAAATTTAATTTTAGAAAAAAACTTTTAAATAAAAGATATTCGATAGATATTAATAAAAGTGAAACCGAAATAACTAAAGAGTTGGGTTATAGTAAAATATGGGATTGTGGTATGATTAGATATATATGGAAAAAGGAGGAATAAATCCCTCCTTTTTTACTTCTTCTCGACATCTTCTCCCTTATCGTTATTAACTTTATCGCAGAATTGGAATATTTTCTTCAATGTCTCATATTCAGCAGAACCCGATTGCTTAACATATTTAAGCATACCTTTTAGGGCTATTTCTCTAATATGGTCAATATCGTTCATCTCGTCAATATCACACTCTCCGCCAACACACTCTTTACCTTTATCCATCGGCATTTCATCATGTGCAGGTTCATCAATCATCTCATCATCAATTGAGCCATCCATTTCATCATCTGCATAATATTCATCATCAAATGAAATTGCCTCGTTGATACTTTTTACTTTATTCATCATTTGAGTTACCTCGCTTAAGGTATTCATATGTAACATTTTCTTATTCATATATAAAAGCTTTTATTTTAATATAAATACATTATAATCAACAAAAAAACTATTGACTGATAAAAATAAATTATTATTTTTAAATAAAAAGTGGAAAATGATAAAGGTTTTGTTTACTTACTTTGCGATGGACTTAACGAAGGTATTTATAAGATAGGTGTTACTAGAGGGACTATTGAAAGGAGAATTAAAAAATTGCAGACAGGCAACCCTGGAGAAATTTATATATGTCGTTATTATCATACAAAAATACCGTTTTTCATAGAAAAACATTTGCATTTAAAATTTTTCAGTAAAAAAGTAATGAACGAGTGGTTTGAATTAGAACCTAATGACGTTTTTTCTTTTGAGGAAAGTTGTAGACAAATTGAAGATATGTATAATTCGTTAGAAGAAAATTATTTTTTCAAAAAGTCAAAACACAAGTAATTATAAGAAAAAAGAAAAAAAATGAGCCAACCAATAAAAAAAGGGGTAACCCCACTTAAGTCTACAAGTAATAAAAAAAAGAATACAAAAAGAAAACATAAAGATTATGGTACCTCTAAATTAGAAGAAAGGTTTGCAAGGGATTTTCTTGATAAAATAGGCGTAAGGTATATATATCAATTTAAAGCTGAATCTATAGGTAGATTTTATGATTTTTGTTTACCTGACGAAAATATAATAATTGAGGTTGATGGGGATTTTTACCACAGTTATGGCATAGTTTACGAGGATATGAACCCTATGCAAAAACGTAATAAAAGGGTGGATAAACAAAAAGACCACTGGGCTCTTATAAATGGGTATGTTATTATAAGAATATGGGAACATGATATTAATAAACACCCTGAAAAAGTAATGGCGATGTTAAAAGAAAAAATAAGCATCTGCAAGGAGGAAAAAGAAATAAAGGACAGAAAGAAAAAAAGAAATTTTAAAGAATAATATGTTTACTAAGATTTATTTCCCAATAATTAATACTTCAAATATTAATTTTGACACAGATTACAATTTAAGTAACGATGAATATAACAGAATGTTCGTTCAGCATTTTCAGGAGAACGAGGCATCTATGCAGAGCTTTGTGAATAACAATTTTAATAATAAAAATAACTTTTCAACATATTCGAATAATGAAATTACGCGAGATGTAAATGATTTTATTTCATATTCAGATGAAATAGGAGCTATTGTTTCATCATACCATAATTCAAATAATAGAGATGATGTTGAAATAATTAAAGAGATTATTAGAGAGGGAAAAATAAGCATGTTTTCCGTAAATATTAACCCTAATTGTTTAGATTATGATTTAGCTTGTGAAGTAAAATCATGGATTGGTGAAAGCGTTAAAATTAATAACGATAAAATGTTAGATAATAAAACAAAATTATCCTACCTGCCATCAAGAGACCTTAGAGTTGATTTAAATGAAAAAGAGAGTGTTACATTTAACAAATGTAAAGTTCTAAAAGATGAAAGTGATAAAAATTCACCGATGAAAATAATCATTATAGTAGATAATATTAAAAATAACTAAATATGAGTGGAATTGATGTAAATATTAACGAAAATGACAGACTTAAGGAGTTAAAACGCCTTAAAACATCATATGTTATGTATGAGAAAGCTAAGCAAGATGCAGTAAACAAACGAAATACCCTTACTGATAAACATGGCAATAAACTTTATAATAGTGAAAGTCTTCAAGAGACAATAAACCTAATGAATAATATGCAACAGGATATTATTGACCAATATATGATGTATGGAGGAGAGAAAGAGGAGCTTTTAACCGAAACTATTGAGGGTTATACTACCTATGCAGATGATATTAAAAATGAGATTGAAAACACTACAAACAATAATGTTAGCGAAAGCGTAACTGAGTATTTAAATAAATTGGAGGAGTTGAAACCAACTGAACCAACTAAGAAACAAATAAGTAATAGCTTCTCTGAATTTGATACAAGCAAAATTAAGGAGCAATTTGATGTTATTCCGCTTCCTTCAAAGGGTGAATGTTACGCCAATAAACTTTCAAAGATGCCTGTGGGCTACTTGACTGCATATGATGAGAATATTATCGTTTCTCCTAATTTGTATAGAGACGGTACATTCTTAGACTATTTATTGAAAGCTAAAATTCTAAATCCTGCTGTAAATCCTGATGAATTACTACCAGGTGATAGGGATGCTATTATTCTTTGGCTAAGAGCTACAGGATATGGTAACGAATTCCCTGTTACTGCAGTTGACGAAGAGACTGGTAAGGAATTCTCTTCTGTGGTTGATTTATCTAAAATTGAATATAAACCTTTTAATTTAAAAGGGGATGAAAACGGTTTCTTTGATTTCACATTACCAGTGACAAAAGATGAAATTAAATTTAAATTCCTAACCTATAGAGACGTGCAACGCCTTAATGAAATGGAACAAAGAGAGGATATGTCGTTAAAGCGTCAAGAGCTTAAAAGTATCTCAGATAAAATCACTAAATTCAAAAACGATGATTTATCTAAAACTTATAATAAGCAATTTACTAAGCGTATTGACGAAACTATTAAAACATTAGATGAGTGGTATGATATGATAGAGGATGATGATAATGTAAAGATTTCACACACATTAACCAATCGACTCATCATGAGCATCAAATCTATTAACGGTATTACAGATGAACGTTTTATTAAAGAGTATGTTGTTAAAATGAATATTCGTGACTCAGCAGCACTCAGAAACTACATTGCTACAAATGAACCAGGCCTTGATTATAATGTGGAAATAGAACGCCCTAAGAGCCTCGGAGGTGGCTCAATGACCACATTTCTCACGCTTGACCAATTTATTTTTCTCAATATCGCCTAGTGAATATGAGGCTACATTAAAAAAGGAAATATGGGAGTGTTTTAAATATATTGGTATACCATTAGAAACTATTTATTCCATGCCAATACAAGATAGAAAATTTTTCATACAAAAACACAATATTGACAGTAAACAAGAAATGGAGATGATGGAAACTAATGATGGAAACACTAAAACTATTAGTGGTGAAGCATTAAATAATTATGCAGCAAAAGAACAAACAAAAAAATAAGGGAAGATTTTTCTTCCCCTATTTTTTTATTTATAAAATTCATTACTCACCAAACTCAACACCCTGAGGAGTTACTACGAAGTTAATCTCAATATACTCCAAAGTAGGAACTGGTTTAATGTAGATAGTACACTGAAGCTCGTGTGCATCCATCATCTCAGGAGTCTGCTGAACACTTAATCTATAATCAGTAATACCTCTATCACTCTTTATTTGAGCAAGGATTGGTGCTACAATACCCTCGAACTGAGACTTCAACGCCTTATCATTAGGGTCGAACAAGAGAACACGAACAGCCTCTGAAATAAGTTTGCGCATATAAAGTACTAAACGTACAGTGTTAATACGATTCATAGGAGTCTCTTCGCTATACATTGTCTTGTTACCCCAAATCTTAACGCCATCTACAGAGAAAGTCTTAACTGGGTTAATATTACCATCATAAACAATATCAGCATCCTCTAACTTAGTATACATTCTTGCACGTGTACAATCAACATTACCACGCTCAATACCAGCAGGTGCGTACCATGGATATTTCTTGTTATCAACATTAGCCATATTTCTCAACACATCCTTAGTAACAGGAAGGCTAATATACTTAGAGTTAATTGAATCATAATATCTTACCCATGGATAATAAGTTGAAGCATAATATGTATCAATTGCACTACCCTCAAGGTTGCTAACAGCATTTGAAGGAGAATACATCTCATCCATAGCATCATCTGCACCCATTGGCTTATCAGGAGTTGTCATTACATAGAATGTATCCTTACGCTCATGAATCATATCAAGTACCTCATGTGACAATAAAGTATTGTTAACATAATCAATACCAGGGGTTGCAAAAAGATTTATCATAATCTTCTCAGGATTCTCAAACTGCTTATAACCTGCTAAATATGCGTAATAGTCAGAAGTATTAGAACGTGAATCTAAAGCAAGACCCTCACCATCCTTAATTTCACCATAAGCCTTACCATTATACTTATTAGCATTATACTTATCAGTATTTGAACGACTCTTACGATATGCATCCCATCCATCAAAACCACCATAAGGATAACAAGTAAACTTACGAAGCTTAATATCCCTATAAATAGTATTTGACATTAAAGACTCAGAACCAATAGATGGGGCAAACTCTGCCTGCATAGGGTTAGAAGTAACACTAACAAATCCCTTCACCTCTACACCATCAACAGTAACCTTAGCATTATCAATTCCTCCACCTACTTTCCAATCCAAGTGGAAACCTTTAGTATAGTTACCTGTTTTAGAATAGTCCTCAGTATAAACATCAGCACCCTTATATTGCAACATATCTACATCTACACCCTTAATGTTAGATAAACCGAAACACTGCTTATTAGGGCGAATAGTATCATCATACTCATTATTATATGTAAATACAGGTACATTAATATTATCAAATTTCTGTACAGGATAACCTAAGAAACCACATGGTACACACATTTCGGTCATTTCGTTCTCAATAACCTCAATCATTACATACTTAGACTTAAGTTCATAATCACCGTTAAGAGTACCGATTCTTAAACCTACATACTTAGGACTACCAGGTACCATATTAACACCACGATATGACTCTAATACTCTCTGATTACCATCTGTATCATAATAGTCACGTACTAATACGTCGAAAGTACCTTCCTCAGGTCGAATATTAGCAATTGTTATCTTAACCTGCTCATTAGCACAATTACCATCAGTAATAGTATGGAAACGGAATAACTTCTTCACTTCCATTTGTGTATTAGAACCCTTAACCTCAGAAACAAACCATGGAGTCAATGCATGGCGGAACTGCTCCTTATAATTCTCAGGGTTAAATACCAACTCCATATCTGAGTTATAATAAGCATTAACGCTCTTTACATAAGCAATTTTTCCACTATGTTCAGTTTTATGAACATAATTAAGATTTTCATTAACCTCAGCTATACATCCTGCTTGTACACCATCTACAGTTTCTTTAACTAAATACAATTTACCTACATTATCCTTAGTTAAAATATTTTTAGGTAAAGCAAAATCCTCAACCTCAATTACACTTTTATTGAAGTCATGTTTATCAACATATAAGGTTTTCTTATTATCTCCTAGTACATTCATTAACTCTAAATCGTAGAGAGCTTCGATAAATACAGGTGCATCGCCATCAAGTGGATTTGAACCCAAAACATTATATATATATTCACGTCTAGAAGGATCTAAAGAAACTACATAATTTACAATATTGTTATTATTCAATGTACAAGTAATTTCAATAAGTGTATTTAAATCATAACCATCTACAGAAGCTGAAGGAGTTGATGAACTTGAAGAAGTAGTTGTTTTACCACTGCAATTTAACTTTATCTCATCACTTACTGTCTTAGCTATCTTAATATCACTGCAGTAAAAATCAATCTCATCATCTCCTCTTTCGTTGTTATCACAATTAAAAATTGTACCATCTTCCTTATGAAGACCGCGAGATCTAAGCACTGCAACAAGTTTCTTATCATTAGCACTGCCTACGCTTAATGTCCATGCAGGACCTGCATTATAACCACTCAAACCTAAAACACGACACACTTGTAATTGGTCTGATACACTCAAATAACTCTTAGCAATATATGGCAACTCATATTTTGGATACTTACTTCCAATGAATTTCTCAGCGGATGTACCACCAAAATAATCTTGGAACTGAGCCCAATCTGATATTGCAATAGGTTCAAACGCAGGACCCTTTAATGTTTCACCAACCAAACCTAAGGTTGTGATACCCATACTCTTAGCAGCATACTGCAAATCAGTAATTTGGGTATAAATACCAGGGCTTGAATGTGTTCCTCTAACTTTTCCCATATTTTTTATTATTTATTTCGATTATTATACTTATTTTTTTATATAAATAGTTTTCTTTTATCAAAAAAGAAAAAATATTTGCTTTTATTTTAAAAAAAGTTAAAATGATGATATTTATGCTGAAAAATCCCTATTTTCAGCCTCTTGAGAGTTATCAGGAAATTCCTTATTATCTATTATTTCATCATATACGGTATTAGGGTCGTAGCCGTTTATAATAAGAAATCCTTCTTTATCAATATATCGCCTTTTTGCTATTATTTTTATAGAATCATTCTCTTTAAATACGATTTCACCTTCCTTATCAACCTCATTATCATTAATAAAAATTCTATAATTATTGAGAATATTCATTTTCTCAACATCGGTACATACAAAATCTGTATCTATTATAAACTTAGCCACATTATCCCTGCAAACGGGATACTTTATTGTGAGTATCATCGGTTTATAGTAATACTGTGTTTCATCATCCTCACAATCTTCAATTTCAACCTCAGGTTTTGGATTTAAACGTTTTGCTAAAGAATAATTACAAGAAATTTTCATAGGAACCTCATCTATTCTAAAATCATTCTCAGTAATTAGAAAACCCATGACTTTTATATTATAAACCTGAGAGTAAAATTGTCTATCATCAATATTATATTGTGATTCATCATTTATACTATCCAAAACCATGGGCATATAATAACCATTAGGTTGTATATAACTTTGCCTAGCATTAAATGTTTCATTAATGAGAATATTAAAATCGTTAATATATTGATATTTAGTGGTAAAAATAGTCAATCTATATATAATATCAACTGCTGTGGGCTGTTTCATCTTTAAATCCAAAAGAGATTCACTACCATTATCATCCAAAACCACTTTTCTCTTAATTGAATAAAAACGTTCACCTGGTATATTGTAAAAACCATTTTGAATTTTACCAAATTGAGGGTTATTGTCCCTATTCACAGTCTTGAAATCGAGAATTAAATTGTTATTAGCATCAGTATATTGCCATGATTGCATATATTCACTAAATCGCTGATTACTAAATAACGTCATTGTAGGGAAAAGAGAACCGTTGTCATCTACTATAGGTAATTCTTTATCCACCCACTCTCTAAATGCACTATCAATATCTTTATACAAAACAGTTTTAGGGAGAAAAGCACCATTATCTAACGCTTCCCTCAATATCTCACCCTGTCTTTCTTTCCCTCTTTTTACGGGATTTATATCTAAGTAATTAATATTCTTCTTCAACATATATTAAAAATATAACTATTATCCCTCCTAATAAATACTATTAAAAAGGGAAAAAATAATGTTTTTTCTCCTATTAATACTTGACTTTTAATAAAAAAATATTATATTAATAAATGAATAAATATATTAATTTTTAAATAAAATGGCGTCTCTTAAAGATACAAATACTGCAATAAGTCTATTATCATCATACGATGGTAAAAATCCCTATATATTAAAATTAAAACGAGATTTTTTTGTTCTTAAAGATGCCAATTCTATTAAAGACTTCCAAATTGAATATATATTAAAAAACCACAATTTTGAACCAAAGCAAATACAGAAAATTATAAAAATTGCAGATTGGTTCGGTCTAAAAAAGAAAGAAGAGTGGAACACTGATTTTATCCCACAAAAAATAAAAATTATCACATTAATAGGTGAAACTAAGGCTACATATCATTGTTATATACAGTATAGGCAATCAGTAGCACCCATAATGGCATTTTTACCCAAAAAGGCTATTTTAGATAATTTCTTGATTGAAGATTATCATAATGTAATAGTGGATTTTGAAAGATATGATAAATTATCTACAGCCAAAAGTCCTAATAGAAAGATAAAGGAACATCAAAAGGAGGCTGTGCAATTCCTTCTGTCAAGAAAAAAATGTGTTTTAGCTGATTCGATGGGTTTAGGTAAGAGTTTATCATTGTCAGTTGCAGCTATTGAAGGTAATTTTGATTCAGTCATTATTATTTGTCCTGCCTCTTTGAAAACAAATTGGAGAGACGAATTATCGTGGTATGTACCTGAAAGAGAAATTAGTATTGTAGAAGGCATTAATGGTAAAAATAAAAGTGATTTAGAGGCATACCTAGGGTATAAAATAGGTAATTCTAACAAAACTATTAATGAATTAACCGAGGAAGCAAAAGAACGAGGCAAATGGGTGGATAATAGATTTGTTATAGTTAACTATGACATTTTAGATGAGTTTTATCAAATACCTAAGAGTCGAACCAAGACTGCATTAGATGAGGCATATAAAAATAGCCCACTATTGCAATATATCAAAAACAAGAAAAGTTTAATAATAATTGATGAGGCTCATAGATTATCAAATAATACATCTATTAGATATAAGGTAATTAAAGATTTAATTAAAAGAGGAGACCCTCATAGTATTTACGCAGCAACGGGTACCCCTATTACAAATAACCCTCGTAATTTCTTCTATGTTTTGGATTTACTAGGAGACCCTATTACTGATGATTATCAATATTATTTAGAGCGATATTGTAATTCATTTAAAGTACCAGCAAAGGGTGAAAAAGATAGATGGACGGGATATTTTCTTAAAAATAAGAAAAAAAGCAATATTCAACAATTAACATTTAATGAACAAATTGAGCTTAAAGAATATATCAAAACTCATGCACGTATGATTACAGTTGCTAACGGTGAATCTAATCTTGATGAGTTAAAGGAGAGAACTAAACATATCTACCTCAGACGAGTAAAAGAGGATTTAAATGGTATGGTCAACAAGACAATTCATGAAATTTATTATGATTTATCACCATCACAGCAAAGCGAATATGACAAATTATGGGATGAATACGAGGCAGCTCAAAAAGAAAAAGATGATGAAAAAGAATTAAATAAGGAATTAATAGAGGGTGGTCTATATAGAAGATACCTTTCTAATCAAATGGTTCCAAAAACTATAAAAATAGCTGATGAAATAATTAGTAGGGGAGAAAAAGTTGTTATTGCATGCTGCTACGATGAGGAGTTATATACCCTACAAGAATATTATGGCGAAAATTGTGTTATATATAACGGTAAATTAAATAGTAAACAAAAGGATAATAATAAGGATTTATTCTTAAATGACCCAAATATCAAAGTATTTTTAGCTAATATAATAGCTGCAGGTGTAGGTATCACATTAAACGTAGCAAAATACCTCATTTTTAACACATTTTCCTATGTTAGCGGTGAGAATGAACAGATGCAGGATAGGATTCATAGAATAGGACAAACTAGAGATGTAGATATTTACTACCAAATTTTTAACAATACACAATATCAACGAATGTGGGATATTGTTATGCGAAAACAAATGATATCTAACGCTGTTATTAAAACTGAAAAAGAAAAATAAAATATGGATACAAATAATTTACACTTGATATATGTAAACCCTATAGGTAAAGATTCAAATGGCGTCTATGAATATGAATTCTTCTTCTCGGAAACCCCTGAAATCGTATGGGGCGAAGATTGGAATGTAGCATGCCCATCTGCTTGTGGAAACCTATTACCTGATCCAAGTACGTATTCAGAAGTTAAACATCTAAGAACACATATACCCCTATTTTGTGCACAAGAAAATAGCTGTTTTTCGATGCAAGATGTAATCGATGGTCTACTTTGTCTATGTTTTTATGAAGATAAAGAAGATAACTTTAATAAGTTCGATTTTGGTGAACCTTATGAAAATGTAATAAAAAAATTTCTTTTTGATGAAGAAATATAATTTAAAGATATAAAGATAATAAAAAATAGAAATGGAAAATAAAAACCTATATTTGATATTTGTAAACCCCATAGGTAAAACATCTAATAATATTTATGAATATGAATTCTTCTTCTCGGAAACACCTGAAATAGTATGGGGAGAAAATTGGAGTGAAGAGTGCCCTGCTATATGTGATAACTTACTTCCTGATTCAAGTACATATTCGTTAGTAAAACGTTTAAAAACGCATATAAATTTATTTTGCGCACAGAATAACTATTGTTTTCCATTTTATTACTGTATCGATGGGTTGATTTGCTTATGTGCAGAGGATATTTCTAATTATGATTCATACCCAGAGCCCTATAGATTGGTACTTCACTTCGGAGATAAATATGAATATGTAGAGGAGCACCTTGCAAGATTACATCAATTCTTTGATGACATTACTACCTAACAAAAAAAAGATTCCACTTGCCCCAAAAAGGCAGGTGGTTTTTTTTAATAAATATTTTTCAGATAAAACTAATTTAATTCACCTGTAATAATATCAGTCAATTTTACAAAGTGGTTGTATTTGGATAAGACACATAATTATTTTTTCCTCAAAACATTTGTTTATATCATTTTTTATTTATATATTTGCACCGAAAAAATGTGTTAGTTAGATGCTAACATTTAAACATTATAAATTATGGAAAATAAAACACAAGAGATTACACAAGAGATTATTCAAACCTTTATAGAGGGTCATGATCCTATGGAGAGAATTGTAAATATTACATATTCCTACCAAAATGATTATGTAACAATTTTCTATCGTAATGAAAATGGTGCTAAATGTTCAAGAAAGGAGCCATTCTATCCATTTGTATGGGCAACACGCTCAGCATGTAATAAATTATGCAACGGTGACAGAAAAGCGGTATCAGAACTATTAAAGCAATTTAATATAGGCGTAAAAAAGCTATCCAATACTAATATTAACGGTGAGGTAATTCAAGAATTTGAGGATGGTTACATGTTCATGTTCTATGCTAAGAGACCTATGTCCAATAGTGAATTTCAACAATTTTTCAAAAGAGCCGAAAATCCTATTTATGCTAAGAAGAATAAGAAGGGTGAAGAGGTTTTGCGCTCATCATCGGAAAGTAGACAATACCTAGTTGTACCTCCTGTGGAACAGTTTATGATTTCTACGGGAAAACGTTTCTTTAAGGGTTACAACGACTACGATGAGGTATTTCGTATGATTTTTGACCTTGAGACCGAGGGTTTGGACCCAAAAAAACATGGTATAAATCAGATTGGTATCAGAACAAATAAGGGTTTTGAAAAAATCATTACTATAGAGGGAGATACCGTCAACGAAAAGCATGTAAATGAATTAGTTGCAATTGATACCCTCTTTAAGATAATTTATCAATATCAGCCCGATATCATTACAGCACATAATGGTGAAAACTTCGACTGGAATTTCATTATCGAGCGCTGTAATACATTAGGTATGCCTATTGATAAAATTTCATCTAAATATTTTAACGGAGAATCTATTCGTAAAAATGACAGAGAATCAATCCTTAAACTTGGAGGAGAGATGGAGAAGTTTAGGCAGACAATTGTACCGAATATTATTGTAACAGACTCTCTTCATGCTGTTAGACGCGCACAGGCTATTGACAGTAACTTCCTTAAAGCGGACCTTAAGTATTCAACCGAATACCTCGGAAAGAAAAAGCCTAACCGTGTATATGTACCAGGTGATAAAATTTCAAGCATTTGGAATGATAAAACAAACAAATATGCATTTAATGATGAGAATGGAAATTGGTATCTTATTGATGTATTAAACCCACTAAAGGAAGGGTATGTTGAAACAACTGGTAAATATATTGTTGAAAGATACCTTCTAGATGACCTTTGGGAGTGTGATAAGGTTGAACATCAGTTGAATACAGCTAGTTTTCTTATTTGTAAGATGCTTCCTATTCCATATGGCAAGGCAACTACAATGGGTACTGCAGGACAATGGAAGGCTCTTCTTATGGCATGGAGCTATGAGAATAATTTGGCTATTCCAATGTTTGGAGAGTCTAAAACATTTACAGGAGGATTGTCCCGCCTACTTAAAGTTGGCTTTGTTGATAATGTTGCGAAATTTGACTACAACTCACTATACCCATCAATTATTCTCACATGGGGCATTTCAGATAGAAATGACTTAATGGGTGCTATGCTTTCTTTCCTAGAATATGTACTTACACAACGCGAAAAGTATAAAAAACTAAAAAAAGATGCAGGTAAAAAAGCTGATAAACTCAAAGAAAAATTAACTACTATTATTAAGGAAAGCGCTGAGTATCAGCAAGTTAATGGTGAGTATAATAAATATGTTGCAGAAGAAAACTTTAATGATAAGCAGCAGCTCCCCCTTAAGATACTCGGTAACTCATTTTTCGGTTCATATGGTGCACCTAATGTTTTTCCTTGGGGTTCGCTGAAGTGTGCGGAACAGACAACATGTACGGGGCGTCAAATGTTGCGACTTATGATTAGTTACTTTAGTAATATTGATAAAAGATATGGTTTAAATGATAGTGAATACAATTATAAGCCTATTGTAGGAGATTCATTTACTCCTGACACACCGTTATTTATTAAATATAAGAATAATGGTATGATTGACATTCGTCCTGTTTGTGAGTTAATTAATGAGGATGCTATTGAGATTGATGCACTTAATAGGGAATACGATTATTCTAAAAAGGATTTCTATGTATTGTGTCGTTCAGGATGGGTTGAGCCATCATACATTTATCGCCATAAAGCAAATAAACCAATTTACAGGGTTAATGATGGTGATATGAGTGTTGATGTAACTGAGGATCATTCACTTTTCAATGATAAGAAGGAAAAAATTAAACCATCGGAAATTAACGAAGATACTAAATTGGAATATTTTAACAATACAGAACTTTTATATAATGTACGCGATAGTCTTATAATGGGTAGATATGATATTCCTAATATTATAAAATGTATTAATAATGGAAGTCTAACAAGAATCCCATGTATTATCTTCAATATGGGTAAGGATATTATGAGACAGTTCTATACTGAGTTTATTAATAATAGTAGAGATGATATAACATATAATAAGACTATTATTGCAGGATTACAATATATTAAAAAAATGTTATAATGTTAATTCCTTTTTTGGTTCTTTTAGATATTTATTAATAAAATAAAAAAATGGAAAAGATTATTTTAGTAGAAAAATCTAAAGAAATATTTGGTAATTTATATGACTTCTCCTTAGTACCTGATAGTTTTAAAACTAAGGAGAAGCTCTCCATTATATGTCCTATACACGGTATTTTTTATAAATCGTATGAAAAACATATAGGTAATAAACAAGGGTGTCCTGAGTGTGTTGGTAAGAAAAGGTATAATACTGAATCATTTATTAAAAAAGTAAAAACATTAGAGCACACTGAAAATTATACTTTTGATAAAGTTAACTATATTAATAATAAAACTAAAGTAATTGTTACATGTAAAATACACGGTGATTTTGAGATTACCCCTGGGCATCTATTATCAGGAGAGGGATGTCCTAAATGCAGATATATTAAATCGGCTAATAGTAAACGACGTAGTATTGAGGAAATAATTAATGTCGCTAATGATGTACATAATTATAAATATGATTATTCTTTAATTAAAGAATATAAAAATGATAGGATTAAATATCCTATAATTTGCCCTGAACATGGCGAGTTTATGCAGACCTTTAATAATCATATCAAAGGTAAACAAGGATGTCCTATTTGTGGTAGAATGCAATGTGATAAAAATAGAACTGACACTTTTGAAGATTTTGTGAATAAAGCAATCCTTGTACATGGTAATACATATGAATATAATGATAATAAATATATCAAAACAAATTATAAGATAGGTATTACATGCAAGAAGCATGGGGTATTTTATATGACACCAGCAAATCATTTACAGGGACAGCAATGTCCTAAATGTGCTTGTTCACACTCTAAAGGAGAAGATGATTTATTTGACTTTATTGCTTCACTTACAGATGAGAAAGTTATACAAAGAGATAAGGAGACTTTAAACGGTATTGAATTAGATATAAATATTCATAGTAAAAATATTGCATTTGAATATAATGGTTTACATTGGCACTCAGAATTATTAAAAGATAAAAATTATCATTTAAATAAAACTAAAGAGTGTGAAAAAAGAGGGATAAGGTTATTTCATATTTTTGAAGATGAATGGAATACCAAAAAAGATATTTTAGAATCAATGATAAAAAATTTATTAGGTATTACTGAAAATAAGATTTATGCGAGAAAATGCCTAATAAAGGAGGTTAATTCAAGAGACGCTTTGCTATTTCTCGAAAATAATCATCTACAAAGTAAATGTAACTCAACTTATAGATACGGGCTATATTTTAATGATGAGTTGGTAAGTTTAATGGTATTTGGTAAGTCGCGTCACTTTATTGGAAATAACAAATATGAATGGGAATTATTAAGATTCTGTAATAAACTAAATACAACTGTTATTGGTGGTGCTAGTAAACTTTTTAATTTTTTTATTAAAAAACATAATCCAATAAGTGTTGTGAGTTATGCTGATAGACGATGGTCTAACGGTAATCTATATGAGACGATCGGGTTCACTAAATATAATGAATCAAAACCTAATTATTACTATATTATTGGGAATAAAAGACACTATCGTTTTAATTTTAGGAAATCTATTTTAGTTAAAAAATATAATTGCCCACAAAATATGTCAGAACATGAATTCTGCCTCTCTCAAAAATGGTATAGAATATACGATTGTGGTTGTTTATGTTATAAATGGGAAAGAAATTATCAATAATAATTTGGAAAATTAAAAAAATGTTTATATATTTGCATAAAAAAAAAACAATGATGCATTATTAAAAAACGGCAATTTAGTTGGTGCTTTTGGTTTTAATGAAGTATTTATAGTAAAAATAAAGATAAATGAGCAGTAAAATTGAATTGTTTGTAGAAAGGTCTATTAGTGTACATGGTGATAAATATGATTATTCTAAAGTAGAATATAAGAATTGTGATACGAAAGTATGTATTACATGTCCCACACATGGAGATTTTTATCAAACCCCGTATTTACATTATCATGGTTGTGGTTGCCCTCTATGTGGAAAAGAAAAAAGTGATAAATCAAAAACTTCAAATGCAGCATCTTTTATATATAAATCAATTTCAAAACATGGTAATAAATATGATTACTCTAAAGTAGAATATGTAAATAACCGTACCAAAGTCTGTATAATTTGTCCAAAACATGGTGAATTTTGGCAAGAGCCATCTTCACATTTAATGGGGAGGGGTTGCCCTAAATGTAGTAATGATAAAAAATTAACATTATATAACCATACTAAAGAACAATTTATTGAAAAATCAATTAAAAAACATGGTAATAAGTATGATTATTCTAAGGTAATATACACTAATGCAAGAAAAAAAGTGTGCATTATTTGCCCTGAACACGGGGAATTTTGGCAAACACCATTTGCCCATACAAATGGAAATTCCTGCCCAAAATGCGCAATAGAATACAGGCGAGAATTAAAAACTTTGAGTAATGAACAATTCATTCAAAATGCAAAACGAATTCATGGAGATAAATATGATTATTCAAAAATAAATTACATAAACGCCAAGGAAAAAATTGAAATAATATGTCCTATACATGGGGAGTTTTGGCAAACACCAGATGCACACATACATGGTAGTGGATGCCAAAGATGTGCAAATAATACATCTTCTCCAGAAGAATATTTGTATGCATTTTTTAAAAATAATTTCAATATAGAAATTGAACAGAGAAATAGAAAAATAATACCTCCTTATGAGATTGATTTATACTTTCCTTCTAAGCAAATAGGTATTGAATATAATGGATTATATTGGCATTGTAATAAATTCAAAAAAGAAAAAAACCATTTGTTAGATAAAACAATAACGTGCCGAAAAAATAACATAAATCTCATACATATTTTTGAGGATGAATGGATTAATAAAAAAGATATTGTACTATCTAAATTAAAACATATTTTAGGTATTTCGGACTCACATAAAATAATGGGTAGAAAAACTGTAGTAAAAAAAGTAGACAAGTTAATTGCTAAAGAGTTTTTGGAACAATTTCATATACAGGGATGTGGAATTGCAAGTCTATATTATGGGGCGTATTATAATGATAAATTAATTGCAGTAATGTCTTTTAAAAAAGAAAGTATAAAAAAATGGGAACTTACAAGATTTGCAACTGACTATAACTATATTTGTACAGGAGTTGGTGGTAAAATATTTAAATATTTTGTTAAAGAAAATAATCCAAGTGAAGTGAAATCTTTTGCTGATAGGCGTTGGACATTAGATGAAACAAAAAATTTTTATATACAGATAGGATTTAAATGCGACAAAATACTACCACCAGATTATCACTACGTAAAAGAAAATGAAGCAAAAAGATACCATAAATTTAATTTACGAAAAAAAAATATACTTAAAAAGTATGGGGAAAAATATCAACTTAATATAAATATGACCGAATCTGAAATGGCAAAAAAAGTAGGGATTTATCGTATTTATGACTGTGGGTTGCTAAAATATGTATGGAAAAATTTGGATAATTAAAAAATTGTTTATATATTTGCACAAAATTTAACACAAAATAGTGAAAATATGAGTATTAACGTTAAAAAAATGGAGGATAGCCAAAACATCGGTGTTGTGTACGATATATCCCTTGATGGTTCCGTAGTGAACGCTCTTGGATGTAACGTAATAAGCAACACCGATGGCTGAATGGTTTCAACTTTCAATTACCTAAAAAGTTTAGATATACAAAAGAAAATCCATACATAGGTAAAGGGTTGAGTAGAGAAAGTGTAGAGGGAAAAGAATACACTGGATTCCAAGCAGATGTTGCTGAGTTTAACGACCTATTTATGAGGAAGAAAAATGGTCTTGGTATAGACGAGATTGTGAGTAGTACCATTAAAATGTTGGTGGCATAGTATAGTGATATACTAATGAAAATTCGGTGAATTGCGGGAAACCCTATTAAAACAATAAAATACCACTTTATATTAGTAATAATATATAAGCAGAATGGGTAATGCCATTTTTAAGGTAATAACTTTTATTGCAGGGCAATCAACTAAACGCAGCCAAGCATAGGGTTAACAACCTATGAAGGTTCAGAGACTAACTGTTGAAACTTTATTTGTAAAAGAATATAATACAGACACGAGTGCCGAACATCTTTTAGAAAAAGATGGTGATATAGTCCGATACTTAAGGTAACTTAAGATAACAATTTTAAATTATTGTTAATAACAAAAAAGCAACTTCTCACGCAAAAATTATGCGGATCATTTTCCTGAGAACTCTTACCCAAAAGATGTAAAACTTGTCGGTAATACTATTAAATCAAAACGAATGGCGACTTACATTTCAAAATTTCTTGAAAAGGGTATACGCCACTTATTGAAGAATGATGGTGCAGGTTTTCTTGATGAATATTATAATTATATTGAAAAAATTTATAATTATCAAATTCCGTTGAGGGATATTGCTAGTAAGGGAAAGATTAAGAAGAGTATTAATGAATACCTCGAGGATGTTAAAACCTTAACTAAGGCAGGAAGACCTAAAAGTCGTCAGGCATGGTATGAGTTGGCTATCAGAGAGGGACTTAAAGTAGATAATGGCGATACGATTTACTACATTAATACAGGTAAGTCTAAATCACAGGCTGATATTAAGAAAGTAACTAGGTGGTTTATCATGGCAACCAATCTTATTGGGGAGGAGAAAACTGATATTACTGCTAAAATAGAAAAAGAATATAAAATTTATAAGAAGAACAACAAGGATAAGAGTGATTTTCTTGATAAGGAGGCGTGGATTAATGTAAATTACCCATTGGCATTTAAGGAGGAGGAAATCATAATGAATTGTGTTCTTCTTCCACGCGAAATTCTTGAAAAGGAGGAGGATGTATATTGTAGTGATGATATTGAATATAATACAGCTAAATATATTGATGCCTTCAATAAGAGAATTACCCCTCTTTTAGTGTGTTTCAAGAGAGAAATACGTGATAGGATACTTATTACCAACCCAAATGATAGACAATATTTTACCACTGATGAGTCTCAATTGTGTTCGGGTGAACCTAATAAGATTTCTGACCAAGATACATATGAGAAACTTATGACGATGGAGGATAAGGAGATTAAATTTTGGACTAAATATAATCTTACTCCACCATTTATCGAGGAGTGTGGTATGGGTAAATGGGAAGATATAGTTTCTGACTATGAGGAGAGAATGAGAAAAGAAAAAGAACTAGGTGTGGATAAGGAAAGAGAATATTATAATGAGTGTCTTAATAACCTTACACCTGAAAATATTGACGATTTTCTCGATGATGGTACTATTCCTGCATCTATTCTTAAAATAGTGGAAATAGACCCCGTAACTATGGAGTTTGTTTCTAAACAATACCATGATATTGTTATCGGTAATATCTATGATATTATTGACTCTATAGAAGCATCTAAGATGCTTGTAACTGAGGAGGAGGGTGAGGAGTAAAAATAATAAAAAAAAAAGAGGGATGTTTCCCTCTTTTTTAGTATATGAGTTTTAAATTTAGAACTGAGCAGTGTTTTCTTCTCCAATTTCTGTTGCATCACCATAAGCAATATTTGTAATACTGTTAAGACTAATAACAACATTACCATTTTCATCACGTTCAGTTGCTGATATATCACTATTCTCTCCTGTAATACTAGTGACTGCAAATTGACCAATATTTTCAGGTGTTACAATACCCTGACCAGTTGTCAAACCTTCTATTTGTTGCTGTAAACTAGCAATGGTTTGTTGCATAGTTGCAATAGTAGCCTCTAATTGTGCAATTTTTTCTAAACCATCATGGGTATGACCCTCAAGAGAAACTGGGGTTCCGCCTACTCTAAGGGTATCATTTATAGTTACGGTTGTTGCTACACTTTGATGATCTTCATTTTCATCAGTATATTCATAATTAACCTCAAAATTTATACCTGTGGAGGTTAATTCGATACGCCTTTCAGTATCTTCACCATGTATTAACCTAAGAGAATCTTTTGTCACTTCATCAAAAACCCCTCCTAAATGAACAATTTCGTTAACTGAAATTTCACCGTCTGTTGTAGTACTTAATTTATCTTTTAATAAATTATTTACTTCGGCTTCAGTATAATATAAATCATCATGGTTGTGACCTTCAAGAGAAACTGTTGTTCCACCTACTGTTAAACCATCTTTAGGGAAACTAGCACCTGATGAATCGAACCCAAATATAGTACCGTTAACATCAATTTCTAAATCACCATCAGTTAAACTAATGGTATTATTATTTCTTGCAATAATAGTTTCCCCACTACTAATGGACATATAATGTCCTTCAGAGTTATAACCAATAGTCACATTGTCACGACCTTGGATATTTATCTTATCATCTTCCATGATGATGTCTGCATTATCCCTAGAAAGAGTTGTTCCTGAAGGATTAATTTTTATGTAATTATTTCCTGAAGAAATAACAACTTCATCACGTCCGATAATTGTCGCACCTGATTCAACAATATTAAGTTCAGAATCATCAACAGCAATAAACCCATGATCAGGACCAAGTTCTAATAGAGAGGTTCCCCCACCATTTTCAACATGAAGTTTATTGTCAGTAAACGAAACATTAAGAGACCCTATTTGATTGTTCTCATCAGTTTTAACAACGTTATCCAACTCTATAGTTGCCTTGTATTCACCTAATTTCTCCCAAGCATAAGTTTTAGTTTCCCCACTAACGGTCTCTACACAAATATATTCAGTATATTTATTTTCTGAATCACCAATTGTTGTATCCTTTTTTAAATAAATCTTATTTAATACATTTGCTGAAGCTGTAGGAAGCTCTGATACAACTGTAAATAAAGATGCATCGATATTAGAATCAGATAATTTAACTAATACACCTAACTTACCGCCCGCAATTTCAGCATTCTCCTCGTCATCATATTTTATTGAACCATCTTCATTATATACGGGCATTGCTACGCTTTTAACTAAATAAGCGCCATTTAAAGCTTCACTATCGCCAATAACTGTCAATATAAGACCCTCAATTGCAGTATCGAGTGGGTTGTCAACATATGCTTGAGCATATTCAAGCTTTTCAAATATACGTTTATTAATAGCAGGTGCTTTACCTGTCATATTAAATGTTCTACCCCAACCTAAATTTTTTTGAGAATCAAATATGTAATTATATCCATTTTCTGTATGTCCCATGTTATTATATTTTTTTATTTTTTAAAAATTATTTCTTACCTATAACAACTTTTCCAAAGTCAACTGGAGTATACGTTGTAATATCATATATGTAAACATTATAATTAGTATCTATTTCACCTGTTTTCACAGAAACTATACCCGTTTGATCAAAATCCCCTGTAAGATCTGCATCCATGTAACCCTTTACTGTTTTCAGCTCATAACCTTCTGGACATGCAATTACTATTGAATAACCATCAGATGTTATCAAGTCACTACCGATAGCATCTGTGTTACCACTATTATTTAAAAAGCCTGATTTTATATCAAGATTACGTATTCCATCACTATCAAACTCAGCAGGGGATGTTTTTCTTGAATTACCTATGAAATACTTATACTTACCTGTAATGGTTTTAGTTGTATTATTTGTTGGGGCATCGCTTGCTGTGGTTTGTGTATTTTTGTTACTCTTATGGTCATCATCTCTATTACCAAAATTAGAAACTATATAATGAGAATCAATTGCATCACATGAAACACTAGCAGTACCACCTGTGACATTTAAAGTAATTGTATTACTACCCTCCGATAAGCATCCAATGGTACATGCACTTGTATTCATTCCACTCACAGCTACACCTGTTACGGTTGAAGGTAGATTAGGTGTTTTCCCATCACCATCAAAACCTGATGTAATATTAAATTTCCTAGCATAACCATTTTCAGTAACACCAGTTGTTTTATTGCCTGCGGTAATAGCCGTAGCGTTAATAATATTATTACCACTTTTCTCTGAAGAATAACCATGAGTAAAACCAACCACCTTACAAGGACTGGAGCTAACTATTGTTGTCCCACTAAAGGTCATAGCTTTCATTGTAATTGGTGTACCAACCTCCAATGTAGAGTCAGTTTGAACAAAAGTAATAGTCGGCACATCTATTGAAGCATCAATCTTAGCCTCTGAATAACTAAGGCTTGGCCATAGCTCCTGTCTGGTTAATAAACTTACAAAATCTTCAAATGATGTACCTGAAGGAATTGATTCAATACCTTTACCTTTCAATAAATCAGCCAAAGGACCACCCTCTACTTTAATTTCACTATCAAGAGTAATATCAGCACCCGAACCCGCACCTAATTCGTTACAATAACTTGTAAGTTGGCTATAATTATCTTCAGGTGTCCCAATTTTATTAATACAATATGTCTTTGGGTCGTCATTTTCTGCTGTAACTGTTATAATTTGTCCTATATAAGGTTTACCCACATCTGTTTTGTTTCCTTTTACATATTCTAAAGCAGCACTCTCATTAGAAAAAACTGAACTCATGTCGAGTGGGAATGCATTGTCTCTATGCATTGTAACTTTCCATTCCAATTTCTTGGCATTGTCAGGCATTGTAAATTGTCCCATAAATTTCTACTATTTTTTTTTGAATTATTATTAATTTATTTATTTTATTATATATTATATATCTTTTGCATCACCTAATAAAACATCTGATATATCCAACATATCAATTTTAATATCACCCGTTTTACCAGATATTATAATATCATCTGTTTTGGAAGTTAATGATGTAACTGCAAAGCCTCCAATATTTTTAGAGGTAATATTAGTGGCATCACTTATGCCATTCATAGCACTTAACTCTTCCACCTTCTTTTCTAATTCTAAAATTTTTTGAATAAGGTCAAATTCTGTCCCCCCTGATATAATTTTTATTGTGCTTGTATAAACTGGGCTTCCATCATGATTGTGAGATGCTGAGGCAACAAGATTCTTATCACTATTATCTGAAACTGTACCTGTTGTTATAGCAGTTGTAGGTATATAATCCCCGCTAACGCTACCACCCCCACCAGAGGCTCCACCGCCATTAATAATATCCTCTAATCTAGTTATTTCAGAAACAAATTCATCTTTACCAACCAATCCCGCATTGCTAAATGATGTTCTTTTTACATTAATAACACCATTTGTCTGATCAATTTCTGTAATAATTTTGTTAGTTTCTGCAATATCAGAGTAGTCGAGCGTATTAACTACAGCCTGTATTTGTGAAGAAACATCAGGGGTTGTACCACTACCTGAGTTATTATTTCCTGAACTTAATATAAGTGCCCTTAAATCATTTTCAGCATTTTTTGCACGTTCAATTTCGTTATCAATTTTATTACCAAGGTTAATATTTTCGATATTAATATCATCAATATCATCCTCTATGCTATTAATTTTACCATCAATAGTGTTAATATTGTTATTAATAGTGTTGATATCTTTATTAATAGTGTTAATTTTATTTGAAATATCAGAAATATCTCCATTTATTGTTTTAATATCACGGATTTCTTCTTTAATTTCACTAACACTACTTGAAATATTGGAAACACTACCACTTAACGCTGTGATATTATTTTCGTATGAAGCACCCTTGTTATTAAGGTTTTTGATATCTGAAGATAGCTGATCATCTTTTGTTTTTAGGGATGTAATTTCCTTATTTAAGTTTGTAATATCATTATTTATATCATTAATACTATCAACTTCACCCCTAAGTTCAGTAATTTGTGCAATTATTTCGCCTTTTAATTTTTCATCAGCAACTTCATACCCATTTTTAAGTTCAACCTTCAGAACATTATCGGCATTAGCGAACTCATTTCTTACATTACCAAATTCATTATTAATTTTGATAACTTCTTCTTCCCAATCGTTTTTATTATTTTCAATTTTAGTTGATAACTCATACTTATCCGAACTCTTTAAATAATCAGCTTCAATAGAGTTAACAACATCTTGTGCATTATCAGCAGCCTTTTGTGCATTATCAGCAGCCTTTTCAATTTGATTTATTTTATTTAACAAATCCTCAGCTTCTTTGCCATTGTCAGTGATAAAATCTTGTATCTCCCTTAATGTATCAATTGTAGACGAAGCATCTAAGTCATTTAAAAATACATTAATTATATCATCTAAGTCCTTAATATTTTCAGCATTCTCTCCTATTGCTTTAGTAAATTCGGCAAAATCTCTCTCATTTTTATCCAATAATTCTTCTATTGCTTTAGTGATGGTTTTACCATCAAACCCTCTACCTATATTTTCATTAATCTTAGATTCAACAGATTTAGCTCTATTGCTTTCAGAAAGAAGTTCACCCTTTGTTGCATAACTTTTTTCAACGTCAACAAGTCTTCCATCAATATCATCTATTTCAATTCGTAATGATGAGTTTTCCCCTTCTTGCTGTTGCTTAATACCACGTATTTCGCCTTCTATATATTCAACATCGCTTTTAATAATAGAAATATCGCCTTTTGCAACATTAACATTATCATTAATACCATCTATTAAATCACAGAATTCACTATATTTGGTATTTATATCCTCGAATAGTTCCTTATCTTTATCCTCTCGATTTTTAATCTCTTCTTCTATAGAGTTTTTTACCTCATTAAATTTGTCATTAACAAGTTTTCTAATACTAGTGTCTTCTTCTTTTCTTTCATTTTTTTCATCACTAATTTTCTTATCTAATTCAGCATATGATTCAGAAACCTTATCGTCAACATAAGATTTAACATCACATTTTGTAGATTCTATTTGATTGCTAAGTTTAGTATCTAATGATGAAATAGTTTCTCTAATAGAATTATCCTCAGCCTCTCTGTTTTTAGCCTCATTATCTAATAATCTTTTAGTGTTGTCTATTTCAGTAGTATTTACGCTGATTTTTTCAGTTAAAGATGAACATACATTTTCAATAGTGGTGTTCAAACTTTCTTCTATTGCCGTATCAGCAGCAATCCTATCAAAACTTTCTGTGTTGATTCGGGTATTAATCTCAGAAATAACATCATTAAGTTTTGAGGTATTTTCATCAACTTTACCACTTAAAGCAGCAAATTCACCAACAAGCTTTCTATCTACATTTTCAATTTTAGTATTTAAAGTTTCATGAGATGTTGATACTGACGTATTAACAGAGTTTATTTTTCCATTTATTTCAGAAATTTGCTCATTAACAATAGTCTTATTATCATCAATTAATTTCTGTAACTCTTCATCTTTAGATATACGAGTTTCATCCTCATTCTCTATTTTAGAAATTAGAGTTTTTTCTAATTTAGATAAATTAGCATTTAATTCGTCTACATTACCACTTAATGATGAATCAAAATCCTTTTTAATACCTTCAAGTGACTCCCTTAACTCGGTATATGCATTAGTTCTTCCAAGAACCTCCTCATCCACCTTTCTCTCAACCTCATTTATTTTATCTGTTAAGGTATTGTCACTGTCAGTAAATATAGTTATATTTGTATCTAATTTATATTTTAATGATAAAACATTTTCATTAAGTTTTTCAATATCTTTAATGTGATTCTCTGAAATACCATCAATTACCTCAGACATTTCCTTAGTAACCTTATTAGCAATTTCAGTAATACGCTTACGTATTTCACCTTTGTTTATACGCCACTCCTCATTTATTGACTTATCAGGACCTTCATTCAGTATTAATAATGTATTATCATCTAGAAGCAACTTCTCCCACTCTTCGCCATTCCACTTATTTAAGAAAAATCTACCATCTAAAGATATTTCATTATTATTATCGGTCACCTTAAGTGCTTGATACTCACCATCTTTATCAAGAAGTTCTATAAATGAAACATTTTCTGCTGTCCAAACTCTAGTACCCTGTTTAATAATAGTGCCATTTTCATCAACCTCAACATACGGCATTAAAATAGTATTATATGGTAAACCATTAATCATTTCAACGCCTTTAGCATCATTTTTATAATCTCTAACTAGTCTCAAACTGTAATATGAGTCAGTAGATTCACTTTGTTGCCTTACTTTTCCCGTGTTATATTCTAAAACACGAGCCCAAGCATCTGTTTCACCATCTTGGTCAATAGTCCAATAACCCACAAGTTTACCTATACTCTGAATGTTGTTTCTATTTAAATGTGATGTTGTACCTACTGGTAAAGCTTTAAATAAAGTACCCTGTGAAACACTACTTTTACCTGCATTTGATTCATCTTCGTCCCATGATGATTTACATATATATTGGTGATAAACCACAGAGTCATCTTCGCTTATACCTGAAATCTCATATTTAACGCCACCCAAGAAGGTTTCTTCATATTTTTCTTGTGAAGCAGTAGGTAAAATATTATCTTCAGTTGTTAGACAATCCTTACCACTAACACTTGTAGTACTTACATGCATCCACTCATAGGTATCAGCCTTAAGAATATCACCTGCATTCTTACCATAATACCTATTAGATAATTGTCCCAAGTGGGTTCTATCTTCGTCACAAAGCTCTAACGCATTAAGCATTTCTCCCCACTCCTTATTAGTAGGAATATGCCATGAACTACCTTCTTCATTTAATATTTGTTGAACAGCCTTTACTCCATCGAAATTATACAATAAACCATAATTACTTACAGGTTCTTTTGTTAAATATTTATCCCCTAATTTAGGGTTTGATGGAAGAATTTCATCATTGCAAATATTAACATAGGCTTTTATTGTAGAATAGAAGCCAGTCTTAGTTAAATCATTTATCGAGAGAGGAGAATTAACACTACCATCCCCCTCAATAGTAGAATCTGTATAAATTATAGTTTCAGTACTTTCAGTATTTTTATTGACATAAAAACCACTAATTCTATGTTCATTACCATTCACATTAAGAACTAGCTCTCCATTTTTGCTATCATAATAACTGTTTTCTACATTTGGTTCGAAATTAAAACCATCAACAACTATTTTTTCACCGTTGATACGAGTAAAACTAAGCACCTTATTCTCATTATCCCATGAACCGTTCTCAATATCATAGCCTCTTAAGAATAAAAAGTTGCCATCAATTTCGCCACCTGTAAGACCACAGTTTTTTGTAATATCCCCACCGTAAGAGGATATTAATTTATAATATATAACACCATTTTTATTCATGTATGCACTTATTTTCTTATAAATAGTTTATTTTTTTAACAAAAGTTTTTTTATTTAAAAAAATTAAATATTTTTATATCACCTATGAAAGTACCTGCAAAATTCTCCTCAATTGGTAAGACGTGTTTAAAAGTATTAAAATAGTCCAACCATATGCTATCACACAATCCTTGAGTACCTCCGCCTATTGAAATGTTAAACGGAACCCCCTCTTGTTTATCCTTATATTCATTTAGGGCTCTAAAATTAAAAATAGGCAATTCTTTAGATATGAATTTCAGTAAACCATTTACATACACATAAACCACCATTGCTTTTTCGTTTACTTTCTCTATTTTAACGTTTACTCTATTCCACTCCCCGTGTTTAATTACTTCTTGCTTACTATATTCTTCCACAATTACAAAACCATCTTCTGAATTACAATCGCTTACTAAATATCTATAACCAATTGAACCGTCATCTCTTACTCTTAAAGCAAATGCATTCTCAGTAATATCTTCTTTAATATTTAGTTTTTTATCTTCTTTAGATTCGTAATAAGTATCTATGGTTTCTGTAGTATAACCTGTTTTGGTATTATTTAATAGGAGGAATAAATTATCCTTATTTGTTTTTGAGCTCCCAGTTAAAATAAATTTATTATTATCATCCCATGTTTCTGTAGTAAAACCATCCCTTGTGTTATCAAAAATAAGAAATTTATTATCAGTCTCTATTTCCTTATAATTTTCAATATCTACAGAAACGTTATCATTAGTTTTAACCTCTGTTTTTAAAATATCAATTTCCTTTTTGAAATAATCATTATCAAACGAACATGTATCATCGGTAATATATTCATCGTTGAAATACCCATCATATATCTTATCACAAACAAATTCTTCATTCGTTTCAACATTGCGCACTCTAAATGAACTTAAATCATAGCCATATTGTGGGAGGAACTTATTCTCAGCTCGTGTACCCATATAAAAGAATATACCCTTATTATTAGGGTTGATTGAGTTTAACGTCTTATAACTTTCCTCATAATCCTCAGGTTTTAATTCAAACTCCAAATTCCACTCATCATCTATTTCATGAGGAAGTACATGATATTTATGTCCCTCCAATTTATAAAACCCCTGCAAAAAACCTCCTCTTAACGAAAAACAATCATCATTAAACTTCATTGAATAATCATATGTACCACTATTTCCACTTATTGGTTTAAGAATTAGTGATTTTTCAGTTAAATGTGTACAACTTTTAGTTAGAATATTCAAAAACTCCTCGTTACTTATCGCGGTTTTATTATACGAAATAAATCCATTATCAATACCAGTTAATCCGATATTATTTAACACAACATTATCAACTACAGCCTCACTCCATACATATTCAGGTAATGATTTTACTACAACACCATCGAAGCACTTAGGGTTTGATAAATCAATATGACAGATAAGTTCATTCTCTTCAGTTTCATACCCTTTAGATAATAAACCATTTTCATCTTTACTTAAAATAAAATCCCAATATTCATCTGTTAAAAGAATAAAATTAGGGTTCCATTTCTTATATTTTTTTAAAATTGACATAATTTATTACAACATTTTACTACTAATAAATATTTATTATTAAGTAAATAGCGTGTAAAATGAAAAAAATATATATTACAGAAAAACAATTAAATGAAGTATTTGATGTTAGTCTTGCTTATTTAAATAACACCGATGGCGAGACAGTATCACCAAGCGATATAAGAACACAAATATTTACTTCTGATAATATTGAAGGCGATACTCCTGAACAACCAACAACAGATGATATAACTTCAAAATTATATCGTAAGAATTTTTATGGTATGCCAAATAGAGCAACGTCACAAAGAACATTATTTCCTGATACATTGCCAAAAACATTTGATAAAAAAAAAGTTAACGAGGCAAACCAAGATTTAGTGGATAAACAATATAATATCCCTAATAAACTTTACAATAAATTAAGAAACAACCTTTCACAATATAACGGGGATACTAACGGTATTAAACGCCTTAAAAATTTAATAAATATGAAAAGTTTATCTACTTCAGAAATGTATCGTATTCAAAACAGGCTTAATACTCTTGATAAAAGCGATGAGGAGTACGAACTAATCGGTGGAGACGAAATGTTGAGATGGATAAACAAGGAATTGAAACACGCTAAAAATGTTTCATATAATAGAAAAAAAATAAATAAAGATTTAGGGCGAGAAAATAGCTTTATTTCAGCGCATAATAAAAGTAGTAAAAACGGTAAGGGACACGTTTCTAACAATAACGTAACTTTTAATTATGAGAATTAATTATTGATAAATTAAAATAATAACATATATTATAATAGGAAAAATATGGAGCAGAATATTACTAGAATTGAAGAAGTTGGAAAAAATCAAAGAAATGAAAAACTAATACGAAACGATTTCATGAAAGGTGAGGAGGGCGTTAATGAATATAATGAGAATCATCCTTCAGCAAAAATGTCTGATAATGCTATTGGTAAAGGAAGCGATAGTGATTTAGAATCATATTTCATACCAGGTGGTAAAAATCAAGCTATTAAACCTACAGTTGATACAGAAAATGGTGGTGGTTCAATTGATAGAAATAAAAGAAAATGGGGTATGATGACTAACAAATATAGCCCAACCAAACAATATGGTATTGAATCAATTGAAATAGATGAGATAGCTGATATAACTTATATGAAATAAAGGTTAGTCTGAAGTAAAAAAAAAGATAACGGATGGAATATGTTCAAGAAATAATTAAAAGTATATTGCTTGAAGAAGCGAATATTGGGCAAGTTTCTGATGCTATAAGGCAACGAAAGGAGGTAATTATTACTTATGATACCGACAATGAAAAGGGTGGGGGTCAAAGAGTAATTCAACCTGTGGCTTATGGTCTCAGCAAGGCGGGTAATTTAGTTTTGAGGGCTTTCCAACCGTATGGTGATACTCAAACCAAAGTCCCACATTGGAAAATGTTCAGGCTCGATAAAATAAAAAATTGGAAAACACAGTGGAAGAAAACCTTCAACGAACCTCCAGGACAATATAATGCTGAGGGTGAATTTAATAAAAGTGGAGACAATTCTATGAGTAAAGTTTATTTAGTAGCCAATTTTGAACGTTCTAAGGAGTTTATGAATGGTGAACGAGGACAAGGATTGATGCGCTACAATAAACAACGACAAGCTGATGCTTTAGCCAAGGACCCTCTTTATAAATTTAAAAGAAATATAAAAAATGCACAAACAGATAGAGATGTAACTAATAGAGTTCTTAACAATCCAAGTAGTGCTGCACAAGAATATGTAAGGGGTAATGATGTTTATATAAACGATTTAAACAAAGTTAATAATTTTCCCAACACAACACAACCACAAACTAGTGGATATATAACAAAGGATTCAGTCGAAAACCAAAATAATACACAAACTTCAACAAGCGCTGCTGATTATGAAGAGAGTGGACCAATATATAAAAAAGAGGAATAATGGAAAGAGAATTTTTTGATAAAGCATTTGCCAAAGCTGCATATTTGATGAATAGCGATGAATTTAATGAAAAAGTAGGCATTTACGAGGGGCAACACAAAATGGGTATGAATAAAAATAATGGAAGTACTGTAAATGAATTTTCACATCTCGAAGAAGCAGTATTTGGAACTACAGCTCCTCAAACAAATAATAACATCACAGAGCAGATGACCGTTGGTTCATATACACCGCAAGCTCCAATGATAAAAGCTGAAAGTAAATTACCACAAGCTATTATCAACTCATTTAAACAGACACCAACACCAATCGAAGAGAATAAGATAAGTGGTGTCATACAAAACGTAACAGAAAATATTACAAAGATTGTACCTGAAAAAATAATAGTACCACAACCAACCACAAACACAGGTATTGATTACGGGGTAATTAAAGCATTAATTGATGAAAGTATAAGTAGACATTTAGGTGAAATCAAAAATCAAATACTAAACGAATCATCTACACTAAGAGGCTTAAAAATGTGCGAAGGTAATAAAGTACAATTCTTAGATACCAAAGGAAATCTTTATGAGGGAGTACTTACATTAAAGAAAAAGAAAGAGGCTAAAAAATAGTCTCTTTTTTTTATTTTATCATTGACTTTTATACTTTTATTTTTATTTTTAAAATAAAAAATATGGATAAAATTAAAATTTTAGTAGTTCCTTCAGATACCATAGGTGGTGTGGGTTTTTATCGTTCAATTCAACCGCATATTCAGTTACAAGAGCAGTTTCCTGATAGATTTGATGTAACTATTGATGCTGAGCCAAATTGGGGTGACTTAGAAACACTTTCAAAATATAATATATTGCACTTCCATAAGGGTATTTACGAGAATATGCAAGACTTTAGGAATGCTTTATCATTTTGTAAAAGTAAGGGTATTGTAACAATCATGGATATTGATGACAATTGGGATTTAGGACCTACTCATCCATTATACATCTCTCAGCGTCATTATAAAATAGATGTGATGACCAAGGATAATCTAAAATTGGCAGATTATGTTACTACTACAACCCCTATTTTTGCTAATAAAATTAAGAAATTTAATAAGAATGTTTTTGTTTTACCGAATGCTATTAATCCTGAGGACCCTCGTTTTATGGTTAATAGACCAAAGAGTGATAAGTTGCGTATTGGTTTAATTATGGGTAGTAGTCACGAGCATGATATGAAACTACTAAACGGTGTAGTAAGTAAATTGGGTAAAGACATTATTAATAAAATAACATTAGTACTATGTGGCTATGATACTAGGGGCAACACTAACTACATTAATCAGGAAACTGGCGAGGTGAAAACAGTGAAGATACAACCTATGGATAGTGTATGGTATCGTTATGAGCAATGTATAACAGATAACTTTAAGATTTGCTCACCTCATTATAAAAATTTCCTACATTTATTTGCGCCTGATTCAGAATACCCTTATGTGGGAAATGAAAATTACAAGCGTTGTTGGACTAAGGATATTAACAATTATTATAAGCATTATAATGAAGTGGATGTTCTTCTCGCTCCGTTGGAGGAGACAGATTTTAATGCATGTAAATCACAATTAAAGGCTATTGAGGCATGTTTTTCAAATACAGCAATTATTGCTTCCAATTTTGGGCCATATACTCTTGATTTGAAAAATATTATAGATAAGGGTGGAAATATTAATGAGGATGGTAATGCCCTCCTAGTTGATAAGAGAAGGAATCATAAAGATTGGGTAAAATACATTACAAAATGTGTAAACAACCCTGATTTAGTTAAAACACTTCAAGAACGCCTCCACAATTCTCTTTGTGAGAAATATGATTTAAGAAACGTAACTAAAATACGAGCTGATTTTTACACATCATTTTTTGACTAGTAACTACATATATTTTTTTAGGGATACTATTTTTAAAATAGTATCCTTTTTTTTTATTGACTTTTATAAGTTTTATTTTATTTTTAAATAAAAAAAATATGATAAAAATTGCTATTTCATTAGATGATGTTATTAGGGCTAAAACAGAAAAATTTTTAGAAATGTACAAAAAGCATGTTGATGAAAATTCCACCTGCGATATGTCTGAGCTAAAAACTAACAATTTGTTTGATATTGTTAAATTCAGCGGGAAAAAAGAGTTTAATAAGTTCTTATATGAAGATTATGTTTTCGAGATTTTTGGCGAGGCAGATATGGTAGATATGTTCTTGGATAAAAAACTTAATTTGTGGCATATTTCCATGAATGATAATGAAAATATCGATGAGGAGATAGAGCTTATGCTCACAAATACAATGGAATACAATACCTCTATTGGTTATTCTTACTTTTTCCTCTCAAAGATGGCTACAAGGGTAAGGGAGGTATATTTTCCTTTAGATTCAGAAACTACATGGAGTAAATGCGATATTTTAATAACAGCAGACCCAAAACTACTCAAGAATACTCCAAAAAATAAAGTAGCTGTTAAAATTAATAAATCATACAACGAAGATATTGAAGGTAACAATATTGTGGCATTTGAATCACTTTTAGAATTTATTAGTCATAATGAAAATTTAGAAAATGTGGTTAATAAATTATTAAATAATAGAAATAACTTTTTTTGTTAATAACAGAAGATATGGAAGATGGGCAGAAGTTATTTTTTGATTTAGAAAAAATATGTGAATTTGTTACATACTCAGATTCGCACAAAACAAAAGATGTTGAAATTATAGTGGCAAATGGTGATAATTCTGAGGAAACGGGGGATAAATTTAATTCAAAAACCGTAAGAGAAAATATAATTTCATCTAATCAACAAATTGATACCATGAGGTACGATTTGGTTAAAACATTAATTATGACTCTCATGGAATCTGATATATATGAAAGAGGTGAAGAGACTGGATTCACACTCGGTGAGCAGTTGGCAATTAATACACTAATGGAAAATAATATGTTAAAAATGTAAATATACATGGATGCAAATGTAAAAAATGAAGTAATAGAAACTTTAAGAAAAGAAATTAACAAAATTGAAAATAATGAGTTTAAGGTATTCTTCTTTACTATTGATTCTAAGGGAGTACCTAGTGGTTACTTAACTTATATTTATGAGACTGCATATCATCTTAAGGAGATGGGTTATAACGTCTTTATGCTACATCAGGAGAACGAGTTTGAAGGTGTAGGTAGTTGGATGGGAGAGAAGTACGCCAATATCCCACATTTGAATATCGAGAAAGATAAGACTGATATTTCAGCATCGGATATATTGTTCATACCTGAGTTTTATAGCAATGTAATGTCTCAGACCCGCAACCTCCCATGCAAGCGTGTAGTAATCGCTCAAAACTTCAACCATCTTACAATGGTTATCCCTGTTGGCGTGTCTTGGAGAGAGTTCGGTATCAAAGATTGTATAACAACAACCAATAGTCTAAAGGAGCGTATTAAGTCTTGTTTTCCTTACGTTAATACTAGGGTAGTTTCACCTATAATTAATGATGATGTATTTAATAAGAGTGGCGAACCAAAGAAGCTTATTATTAATATAGTTTCTAAGAATGAGACTGATGTAAATAATATTATTAAGCCATTCTTTTGGAAGTATCCAATGTATAAGTGGGTGGCATTCAGAGGTTTAAATGGTTTAAGCAAGGATGAATTTGCTAAATGCTTAAAAGAGGCTGCATTTACTGTATGGGTTGATAAGGATACTGAGTTTGGCTATACTCCTGTTGAGGCAATGAAGTGTGGTAGCATTGTAATTGGAAAGGTACCTGAGAATGATCCTGAGTGGATGTATGAAAATGAGGCATTTGTTAATAATGGTATTTGGTATTATAATAATGATGATGTACACATGCTTTTAGCGGGTGCTATAGAGGCTTTCATTAAAGATGGCGTAAGTTCAGAATTATATGAGGAGATGGATAAGACTAGTAAATATTATAGCAATGAGCAGTTTAAAAATAATATTAAAAGTATCTATGTAGATGATATTTTCAATGCTCATAAAAACGAACTTACTATACTACTTAAAAATTACGAAAATAATTAATTAAAAAGATTATAAAAAATGAAGGATTTAACATTTATTGTACCCGTACATATATTTGAAGAGAATTATATTAAAAATTGTTTGGATAGTGTCAAGGATTTTAATACAACTATTTTAATTGTAGCACCTCAGACTGTTGTTGATACCATGAAAGATAATGGTTTTAATGATACTACATACCCTACATTAAAGTACCTCGTAAATGATGGCAATACCGATTTTTGTTCACAAGTTAATTTAGGTGCTAAAAATTGTGACACTTCATATTTCTCTATTTTAGAGTTTGATGATACAATTACTGAGACATGGCTTAAGAACGTTACAGAATACGTTAATAGTAGTGTTGATGCATCTGTATACCTTCCTATTCTTGAGCTAAGGGATGATGAGACTGGTAATGTAGTATCACTTTCTAATGAGCTTGCTTGGTCAACAGCCTTCGCTAATGAGTTGGGTTATATTGATATTGATTGTTTAAATGAGTACATGGATTTTCAGATAGCAGGAGGTGTTTTTAACACAAATGACTATAATGAAGTGGGTGGTTTGAAAAAATCTTTATTGGTTGCATCTGTCTATGAATTACTTTTGAGATTATCTTATAAATCGAAGAAGGTTTTTGTTATCCCTAAGATTGGCTGCGTCCACACTTTATGGCGTAAGGGTAGTTGCATGGTCGATTATGCAAATACCATCACTAAGGAACATGCAGAGTGGCTAGTTAAAACAGCAAAGCAGGAAATGTTCTTTACACAGGATAGAAATAAGACTTTTGAGGAGTAAAAATGGCTACTATAGTAATATAGTAGCCTATAACCATATCAACAAATAGGAAGAGTATTTAATATACTGAATAGAATGAAAGTACAAATTTAAATGTAGACGGTTGATATAATAAAATAATTTTTTATATGAATAAACAAAAATGGGAAGAAAAGCGAGTAAACCGTCAACAGAAAGAAAAGGGTATTTTTATGAAGAAGAAGAAATGGCGGTAATTGAATTTTTAAATTGTAAAAATCAACGAAAAAGAGAAGAAATTTATTTAACAAAGATTCATTATGCATTCACAAAAATGATAGAATCAATCATCAGACGTTATAAATTATTTATTCCTGATGAAGTATATGAAGATACATTTGCTGATACCCTGTCATTTTTAATTACTAAACTAGACAAATTTGAACCTGGTAAATATAAGGCATATTCTTATTATGGTACTATTTGCAAAAATTACTTAATTGGCAGAATACAAGCATTTGCAAAATTACAAGAACGAAATCCTCTTTATTGTGATGTTTCAGGTGGTTTTAATAGTTTAAAATATTCAAATGAAAATATAGACAAAGACAGTATTATTGCCAATGAGACTATTAATTATTTAGTAGTTAAAATAAAGGATATGATAGAGAAGAAAGATGAAATTCCGCTTAAAGAAAACGAGGTGAAGGTTGGAGAATCCCTTATAAATCTTTTTGAAAATTGGGATTTCATTATGACAACTAATGGGAGCAATAAACTAAATAAAAGCGTCGTTCTTCTATACTTAAAAGATAGTACGGGGTTAGATGCTAAAGGTATACGTGATAACATGAAGAAATTCAAGAAGGAGTTTCAGCTTATTAAAGATTTCCTCGTGCGTTAAAAACTTACTTTTACTCGTATTTATTTAATAAATGAACAAATTATGTCACAGACTAAAAAATATAGCGTAAAACTAAATAACTTAGATAAAGTAGAGGAACTCTTACAAGAAACATATAACTTAGCTTGTCAACAATATAATAGTATTCAAAACGAAATGAATAAGATAATGAATACTACAGTCGTAAATGATTTGGATATTGATGGTAAGGAAAAGTATGGTAAAATCCTAAAGGAATATTTTTCTCTTCAACAAAAATCAATCATTATAAAAATGGATGTTGCAAAGCTAATGACTGAGGTATTTAAACATAATGGTAGCACTAAAGATGCTATTGATGCTGTAGCAAAAGGTCCAACAACATTAAATATCGCCGAATTAAGAAAATTAGCAAAAGAAGCCTCAACAAGTGCTGATAATAATACAGAAGAATACAAACTAAAATAATGTCCAAAATAAACGACAAAAAGACCGAGGTACTTTCTTATATTGCAGCTATGAGAACGTGCTTGGATAATTACCCAACAATAAATTCAGTTAATTCAACATTAAACTTAATGGATACTAATACTCCAATGAGTTTAATATTGTCTTTATTGGATATTTGCGGTGTTGGCGAGGAAAAGCTTCTAAGGTGGTTATCCAAAATGTTGTGTGGGCAGGATGTTTTATTTTCGGGTGAAAAGAAAAAAGTTGGGGATAAAGAAGCATCTAAAATACAACGTGGTGAGGGTGTAGGTTTTTTGGATATTATTGAAGAAGGTATCAAAGCCTTACTACTACTTAATATTAAAAACATGTTTACATGTACACTTAATCCCGTTATACCTAGTGACGCTGTTGAAAAAGGTATTACTTTACCTTTACAAGTAATAGACATGTTCAGTGTCTTAAGACATGCACCAAATAGTAAAAGGGGTAAAACAATGTATTTCGATAATTCATATACCCCTAATGAACTATGGAAATCAAGAGATTTTAATTGCTTTTTATGGTATATAATTAATAAAAGTAACAGCAAAGAAAAATATAAATCTTTTTGGGATAATAGGTGTGAAAAAAAGATAAGAAAAAAAATTATTGAAAGTAATAATGGGGATGGCAAGTTCACCGAAACTTTTTTTAAAGAAATAGCTACTAACAATAGTTATGTTAGTGAAGATAACAGTCAAGTTATTACTAAGAAAGGTTATAAAACCAAATCAAAAGCGGATAGAACTAATTTCTATTTAAAAAAACAATTCATATCATTAGAGTATAATGAATTTAGTAATATTAGCTCTATTCCTGATACCATAACAATAAAGTTAAATAAAGATAGATACGCCACCCCTTCTGATGAATTATATTACATACCTTACAAAACGGTTTTTGAATTTAATTATGATTACATTTATAGTTTAAAACTTTTTGATAGTAAAACTATTGTTGGTTTAATCATTAATAGTCTATTAGGTATACTCAATTCAACAGGAAGCATAATAGGTACCACAAAATATACTTTTGAACAAAGTGTTATTGCGGGTAAGGTTAGTCAAATCATTAGAGGCTATGTTAATAGTCCTGATATTGTAATTGATGATTCTTATTTCTCATTTAGTAATGACGAGTTCGACGAGCTTCTATTAGAGGCTGAATTAAAACACAGCAACTCATATAAATTTGGGGAAATACAGGGTACTCTCAGCGAAGAGGATGCATCTAATATTATAGAGTCGATAAATAATATCGGAAAAATCGAAAGAACACCAGAAGAGGTACAGGATAATATAAGTAATGTTTTTATGACAGCTATAGGTGTAACAACTGCAACACAAGACCAAATAGCTGTAAGAAATCGATTATGTTTTGGTAAAAACATTATTTTTACTCTAATAGAAATGTCAATAACCGAAATAGTTCTGCAGGTGTTATCCCCTAAAGTAATGATGCTTTATGCACTAAATGCATATTTTATGGGTGATATTGCTAATGGTGATTTTTCACAAATGAATGTTAAAAATTTATTAAAGGGTCTTAGTAACTTAATTTCAAAAATGGTAAAAGAAATTTTTGAATATTTTATGAAAGAACTATTAAAATTTCTTTTGGATGAAATACAACCATTAATAAATAAAATGTTAATACTAATGGCGAAAGAACGTGTTAACTATTACATAAAACTTTTGCAACAGTTATTATCATTCTCTAAAATGTATCATGGTATAAATACTCAACATAAAACATTTATAGACAATGTTAATTATGCGGATATTGTTACTGATACTGTACCCCCACAAGTATAAAAAAAATAAATTATGGCAATTAATATAAGTGAAATTTGTGATTCTATAACAAAAGTATTTAAAGGAGTAACCAAACCCTTACCTAAAATACCCTCTATTCTTTTAGAAATGGGTGTAATGGAAAGGCCTGGCTTATCTGCTATTAATATAACCTCTAAAATTATCACAAGACAAACCGAGGCGGGTGCACCATATGGACCAATGCCTGATGGCTCACGTAATGTTGCTGAGGCTATGGAAAGAATAAGAGTTGAGGAGATGGTTAATGCACTAAAAATGGATTCACAGATACAAATAGCTATACCACCTGGTGGTATTGTAATTCAAGCAACAGGAGCTAATGCAGGAGGACCCGTTGTATGCGTTGGTACTAATACTAATTACGTTACGGGCTTGGGTATTATTCAATAATAAAAAGAAATATTTATGTTAAACAATACAGTTTTAAGAATTGCGAAAGTAATAAATACACTCGACGAAGACGACGGAAAAAGAATACAGGCTTTAGTTCTTCCTGAGGATGCACATACGCCAATTAGTAATATACCATATGCGTTTCCCCTTCTACCAAAAATGGTTCATGTAACCCCCAAAGAGGGTGAAGCTGTGCTTATTCTAACAGCAAAATTAGACGATGCTAATAGTCAACGTTTTTATTTAGGCCCTATAATCCATCAACCACAATTCATGGAACATGATAATTATGAATTAGGGGCTACTACGTTACTAGATGGTGGTACGGGAGAAATATCCGTTGCGCCTAGTTATCGACCAGAAACCTTTGGAGCACTTCCTAAAGATGAGGATGTAGCTATCATGGGTCGTAAAAACAGTGATATTATATTAGGTGAGGATGAACTAAGAATGCAGTGTGGTGTTCGTTTATTAGACAAACAACATTTAGAGTTCAATAAAAAAGACCCTGCATACATTAAATTAAAACATCATGAAACAGAATTAAATGATGGAACTAAGAGTAGTGCAACTATAGTTGGTGAAAATATTAATTTAATTAGTACTATTGGTTCTCCTGTCTTTGAAACAACAGATAATAATAATTTGATAAGTGATGAAGCATTAAATAAGGTTTTAGAAGAGGCTCATGTTCTCCCTTATGGCGACATTTTAGTTAATTTCCTAAAAATATTTGTAGAGGCATTTAAGAATCATACACATACATATAGCGGACTAAAACCTAACCAAGATTTAACCTATAAGTCATTAGATGAATTTGATTTAAATGATATACTTTCTAAACATATTAGAATAAATTAAAAAAACCACTCGCATGAGTGGTTTTTTTCTATTTAAACAATCTCTATTTCTATTTTTTCTCCCTTATCAGATGCTTTCTTTAATATTCCATAAAGTCTCTTAAATGTTGCTGTTGAATTTAAAACCTTACCCTTAGCAGTATTCTCTCCAACTAATAAGCACCCACCACTATCCTTATTTGTGTTACCTATATGGATGAGAATACCTTCAAAACCAGGCACATCTAATAATCTTGGTAAATACCCATCACAAAATTGATAACTTTTATAAGTTTTAAATCTTTCTGATTGTATTTTTAAGGTTATCTCGTAAATACCAGTAGGTATTGCCGTTTCAGAAGGAACTTTAGCTGCATTTATTAAAACTAGTGGCATATCCTTACTCAAAAAACGATCTTTATCCTCACAAGTATCACAAAAATATTTACCGTCAATATATAATTTACCAATAGTATATGTTGGGCATTTATACTTTCTGTCAAGTAAAAGTTTCATTTTTTTATTTTAAAATTTTCGTAATGTTATTAACAACCTCAAAAGTTGAAACCTTTTTAAATACTTTAACCTCTCCATTATCCTCAGCTTTTATATCAATAAAATATTCACAAGGTAACAATTCTGAAGTTTTGATAATGAATGTACTAAAGTTTTCTATAACATCCATCTCACACCAATCTATTATATCTATTTCTCGTTTCCCACTTACAGCATAGATTCGATAAAAAGTTTTATTTGGTAAGCAATACTCATTATTTGTGTAAGGTACCTTAAAGAAAACATTAATACGCCTCTCTTCACCCTGATTCATTTTTTCACAATCATTTATACCTTCAAACGATGGTATATAATTTTTCTTTTTATCATTAAATGAACCAAATTTATAGAATGAGGAGTGAGAATTACAAACAAATTCCATTTCTACCTCATCAAAAACCTCCCCATCAACAACAATATTACTCCAAATATCATATAATATGGTTTTGTCACCACATTTATTCTTATCCATTCTTACTGAAGCCTCATAAACGCCCTTTTTAAGCTGTTTTACGGGATATTCCACTCCGTCTATAGTGCAAGTAGGTAAATAATCTAAATTGGTTAATTCACCCCCTAAATCACAAAATAATAATAGTTTATTTTCCTTACCTAAAATAAAATTAAAACGGTTATCATGTATTACATTTTCACAAACAGTTTCTACACAAGGTTGAAAAATGGTATTAGTTTTTTCATTAAAGAACCCCACATAATTGGTTATTTCGGTTTCAGTGCTTTCTAATAATGGAGAGAATGCTAAACATATACCATTATTCTTTTTATTACCTGATATGATATCATTAACAAACTTTGTTATATCTAAAGACAAATCTTCATTGCCGTAATCGAAATGTTGCCTTGAAATAATAATACTATCCTCATCATTAATAAATTTCTTACATTCATCAGCCAAGAATTTATTTGAGTATATACCCTCATCATTTTTCCAAGCTTTTCCGTTATATGCTTTAAACCATGTTGAACCATCTTCACTTATTGAAACATCACCCGCTATAAAAAAACTGCCATTAGTATCAAAACCTACACCCATATCCCACTTTTCAGGTATTTCGAAGGCTATAACATCAAAAGAAGTTGCTCGTTTTCTATTCCCACTATCTGAAATAGGGGATAAAATTTTAGAGAAAGCATTAGAATCAACACTTCCACAGTTAAACATTTTTAGTGTATGCTTTAGGGTATTTACATTAGGATAATTTTTATCATCCACTTCCTTTTTTAATTTATCAATATCAAAGAATAATACAATCCTAGAAACTAAATTACCATAATGTAACATTGAAATAGGATACAATCCTAAATTATCATTAGAATCCTTAATAATTGTATTACTTTTTTTTATAAATGTTCGCGTTATCATTGAAAATACATTTTTTATATAAATAGTTTTTGTTTTTCTTTTTATTTTTGTATATTTGCAAAAAATTTGTTTTATTATGTTTAAAGTTGCTATAGTTGGAGGAGAAAATAGAGGCGACTATCGCCTATTTGTGAATAAATGTGCATATTATCTAAAAAATAAAATAAAAGACGGTATCAGAGTCTTATCAATAGGTGATGAGTACGTGAATATTATGTGTAGTAAGGCTAATATCGACGTTACTATGTATAATACAAACTGGAATGCCTATGGAAAGGATGCACTAAAGCGACGAAATGAAAAAATAATAAATGATTGTGATGCTGTAATAGCTTTTGAAGATGGTACGAATGACACAAAAGCATTTATTCATTTTGCAAAACAAAGCGGGAAACCTGTAAGAATAATAACATTTTAAGAAAAAAGAGAGCAATATGCTCTCTTTTCTATTTATTGCACGTAAATAATTAATTCCTCATGTATTGGCATAATTAAATTCCCGCTTGGGAAATCTACTCCCTCTTGATATATATCATCAAGAAATTCTATTTCAAAACTCCCCTTAAATTTTCCACTTTTTTTAGTATCTCGTGGCAACCATGCATATTCGATAATGCAAATATCCTCGCAAGACTCATTTTTAGCAAACAATATAGACGCCTCTGCCTTTGATATACGTAATTTACCATCCTCATCAGTCATACTAAAATAAGCTTTAGCGTTCTGTACTGCTTTATTAAATAAACCACTTTTTAAAAACTGATATCTACCATCATTAATTAACTCCATGCGAAGTCTAGGTAGTGTGCTATTTTTGTTAATTCTAAAAATCTGTGCCATATTATACTAAAACTTTTTCTTCCTTCTTCGATTTATAAATATTAAACCCACAATCAATAATATCTTTCTTTAAAGAAAAAAGTACATTATCCATGAAGTCTTGAAGCGTACACTTCATATCTTTTAGCGACTTTATATTATCCTGCTTCTGCCTAAGGAATAACTGAAATGATAAAAAACTTCTCTTACCAACCTTAATACCACTATTCGCAACCTGAAAATCTAAAATATATCTACTATCAAAACAATTAAACTTTCTAATGTTCTCAGTTATATTGTTATTCATATTCTTCCTAAAATGATTCATATAAGAATAATAATCATCTTCTTCTTGTGGCGAAATAAAAGTTCTACCCTCTATATAAAGAACCTGTGGGTTAGATTTATTCATTGTTCCCGCCTTAACTCTAAAATAATCACTATTTAACTTCTTTTCTGTTGATAATCTTTGTTTACTAGTACACATATAAAAAATCTATTATATATTTAATATAATAGATTTTTTTAAAAAGTCAAGTTTTTGAACACTTTTTATTCTTTATTTTTAATAATTTCTACTTCATTATCTCTGAGAAATACTTTAACACGTGTAGCAATTTTCTTAGGCACCTCGAATGCAATATGTCCACTAACAACATCCTCTTTTGCACCCTCAAAGTTATCTAAAACATCATCGATAATATCTCGCTCACTACTATCCAAATCAGTTAAAATAAAGACTGTTGGTTCAGACATCTCATCACTACTACCCATTTCACTTCCGTTAGTTAAATCATTAACATCAGGAATTAAACTGGTATCATAACCATCATCATATATGTTATCGTCATATGGAGAATCGGTATTAACACCCATAGCCTCATCTAGTCCATCATTATAATAGAATTTATTCTTACCCTTACGACTATAGTCCTTTGGGGAGCGATGTGCCTTATCATATGATTTAAACCCTTCGCCACGATACTCCCTCTCAATATCTCTATTAGCAGACTTGGTTGCTTTATCAAAAGGATTGCCCTTGTGACTCGCCTCAGACAACACTCTATTGAAGGCGTTATTGAGACATTCGCTTAATTCTTGTTTTGAAACCTTTAATTTCATGTTATTTTTTTATTTTATTAGTTTTTTTATTTAATTTTGCCTTTTCCCACTCAGCCTTTTTTTGTTTCATTAGTTTTATACTCTCAGATTTGCTTACTGGTGGAGCCATTTTACTTTTAAACTCAGATGCTAATTGAGGTGTAGCTAATTTATAAATTTTAACATTATTCCACATACCCTTTTTTACATTCTCAGGGACTAAAATGTCGATTTTATGCTGACCTTCAAATCTCTTGTTCATTGTATCTTGCACCTGCCAAACCCCATCGTAACCATCAGTACCTTCTATTTTCACTAAGTCACCATATTTTATACCCAATTTCTTCATGAAAGTCCTCTCCATTGCAATAATTCTATGTGAAAGAACATCATTAAGGTTAAGACGGAACATATTTGCTGTAACACCAAAATCACCATTACATTGTGCAGGTACAGCGTTATATACTGTTGCAATAGTTTTATCATCTACTAACTTCCAACAATGCTGCCTAAGAAGGCTCTGATAATCATTATTAGGCATCCACTCTTTTTGCAATTCTGATATTACCTCATTTTTTATTGCAGGGGGCGTACCCTTTTTATCGCAATAATTGGATATTATTCCTGTTATAGATGCTGCTGCAACACCCATTAACAATAATTTTCGTACTAATTTCTTCAACTCATCTTTAAATTCAGATAAAGAATCTGCCTCAAAAATAGACTCCATTAAAACATTAACCTCAAATAAATCGTTATATTGAGATTCGGTTATCAGTATGTTCATTATTCAAAAAGTGTATTTTTTAATTCAGCTAAAACCGAAATATCTTCAGAGAAAGTAGAAGTATTATAATTTTTCTTATTGAGATTCTCTTTCATATTAATAAATCTACTTTTTTCTGAAACATCAGCAGTTTCTTCAATTATTTCATTAATTTTTTTAAGGCATTCGCCTTTATATTCTTCAAACAGCTCAGACATATTCTTATTAGATAATGTAAAAAGCGTCACCTTTTCAGTTAACTCTTTTTGCCACTTCTCAGATGCCTCATCTATTGTCTTATTTATATCATTTGAAACGCTCTTAGCATCAAAAGTATCATTATATATATTATTACTTACACTAATGTTTTCACTCAAAAAATTAGAAACTTTAGCGAAATTATTCATATATTCACTAATATTTTTCAAATTCTTTTTATTAGTAATAATATAATCAAAAGATTCTAAAACAACATTGTCTTCATTAGCTACATTCAAAATATCATCTTTAGAACAGCCACATTCAACAACAGCCTCTGAAATAATTTCACCTAATTTCTTGGTATTAGTATTAAGGTTACTAAAATCTACACCCTCATAACACTTTATCGCTTCATTCAAAATAATATCAGCACCAACACCTTCATTAATTTCGTTAGAAATGCCCTTATTAATGAAGTTTCTTAGCTCATATAAAGATTTCAAATCTGCAGATTCCTTAATTGTCTTAATATATTTCTTTAATATTTTTTTACCACCCTTAGAATCTAACATTTTATGCTCAATTGATTCAAAAAGTTTTACCATCTTATAAAACGGGAGATTTGGTATGTTTTCTATTGCCTCACGCAACTGCAACGCACCTATCTCTCTTTTTATTAAACTATCAAGTTCTTTTTGGAACTTATTCAAAGTTTCAATATTTTTATTAGAATTCATTTCTACTTATAATTTTATATATAAATACTTTTTACTCTTTAAAATTATCATTTAAAAAACTATTAATGTCACTATTTAAGTTCTCATTGATAATCGAAACCTTATTGATGATTGAAGCACTTTTCTCCTCCTCTGAAAGTTTCTTTATATATTCCATATATACATCAAAACCACTCTTCTCATTGATTAATGGTTTATTAGTTTTAGAACCTTCCATAGGCATATCCTCCAAAGGAACACTTTCCTCATTACCACTAATCTCACCATCCTCAGAAGCACCAGGCTCCCCTAAGTCACCTAAGTCATCTCCACCACCGAAATCGCCTAAGCCGCCTCCGCCACCGAAGTCTCCGCCACCGAAGCCTCCGCCGCCAAAGCCTCCATCTTCTCCATCTTGAGAATCATCAGAATACTCAGCCCCTGGTTCTCCATATATTCTATCAACATTATTGAATAATCCTGTTCTCTTAATAATCTCAGAAGTCTTCTCCAACTCAATAGCCATAGCACTTTCAAGACGTATTTCCTTCAACATCTCATAAATCTCATTATCACTCTTACCCATTATCTCCTTTTGTACCATGTGCCATGACATCAAAGGAATACCACCACCTTGCTCATTTAATGCACTTGACGCTGCACCAATACGGTTATTTAAATTCTCCAACTCAAGAATCTCCATTTGATTTGAAGGGTTATTGAGACTTAATGTAAAATTAGTTAAATCATCCTCAAATCCCAACGCCATTAAATGAATAATAGCAATTTTATTTAACTCCAATAGCAACGCCTGCTGTCCCTTATTAATAGCCCTACTGAAACGAATATCAATATTTGCCATATTTTGGTTCTTACTATCCTTATCCTGAAAATTTAAGAACGACTTAGGTACCTTTAATGCTGATAAAACTTTATTTTCCATATAGTTTATATCATCCATAGAGGTCTGATTCTGAGCACCCTGTAGAGTAGAAATATCCGTAGGGTCCATTCCTGGACGAACAGGTATAACGTAGTCAGCGGAAACATCAAGATAATTTTTCTTCAAGTCCATCTGACCCGTCTTAGAATCAATTACGGGTGCACGTTTTACATTGTTCATGAATTCATTCAAGAATGCAGGTACATCCGCATCATCAATTCCACCCACATTTACTTTGAATATACGCCTTTCAACACTTCTCTCTAAACGATACAAAAGCATGGCATCCTCCATCATGGACATCATCCTCCAGTGACGTCTAGCCTTGTTTAAATGCGAAACACCATAAGGTAACATTAACGAATCATTTATAAGCCTAAAATGCGCAATTTGCCACTTTTTGAAAGGCTGAGTATCATTATGCCCCTCCCATACAAACTTTACATCATCAGGGTTATAATTGTTAATTGTTAAACCGCCATTAAGCGCCGACATGCCATTTTCAAGACGCCTAACGTGATAAACAGGCAACTCTCGCCACCCAATAACACCATCCTTCTCAGAAATATTAAGATACATAAATTCATTTCCATATTTATACATGGAACGAGCTATCATAGGAAGCATGACATTAATATTCAATTTGTTCACAAACAAATCCTCTAAGACTGACGCAATACGTTCAGATTTAGAGTATATGTTCAACATTTTACCCTTAGAATTAACAACTGTACTCTCTTCTGAAAGAATATCCAATGCACAACCAATTTCAGGCCATGTATCCATTAAATCTGCATCCCTATACATTATAGCAACAGTACTAACAGAATTAAGTTGCTCCATACTAGCCTCATAACCTGTTTTAGCCCATTGATAAGCAAGCAATCTCTGTTGCTTCATAGTAGCTAATTTTCTATCGCGTTCATCTTTGTCATACGTAGAAAAAAGTACATCAGAATCACTGGTGTTAATATTATATGTGGATATATTTTTCTTTGTGGTATCATCTCTAAAAAAACTTGTTAGAGTTTGAAACACCGTTTGTTTTTTTGCCATATTTTTTTATTTTTAAATATAAATAAATTAATAAAAATAACAATAGAAGTTAACAAATAAGAGGTTTTAACGGTTTCGCGTTCAGTACTTTCATATTACTCTCTACTAATTCAGCTTGCTTTTTAGCTTGCTCATAAGGACTCATACGTAATAATCTCTCATCCAACTCCTTCATGACAGTTTCATATTCCTTTTCCCCCTGAGTATTAAGTATTTGATAATCCATTATCAACTCAGCCTTAGGTATCATAGTTTTACCACTAAATTTACCCCTAACTTGTGCTAACGCCATTTTCGCCTTAGCAAGAAATATCTTTCTTACAATAACCTTAGTAGGCTCATTTAATAAACTAAACTCCATTTTTGATAACGGTATCTGATCAGGAGTTAATATTACATTATTATTCATCATTCTACATTCATCAACGTTCTCAAATGTAGTATCATAATATGTGTAATAAACAGTACAACCAACTAAAGATAATAAACCATTTAAATTAGAACCCTGAAATGTGAAATTAGAACCAGGTGTTGAATATAAATGCAATATTCTAGTACCATCAGGACCTGCAGTTACCTTATATGTTAAATCACCCCTCAAAAGTCTTGTTTTATAAGCTAAATCAGTAGCCATATATGCTATGTCAGAACTTTGTGCAATATAAAAACCACCCATAGGACCTCGCGCACCACCTGCCATGGTTGCTCCAAAACCTCCAACAAAACCCAAACTGTCAAGACCTCCATAATTAGCATAAATTGCTGCTTTAGTGGTAGGAGGATTAACATACATAACTGAATTTATTTCTCTTCCTGCGGGGATAATATAACTCTGCTTACCCGCTTCTATCGTTACAAAATCTTTTTTAAGCTCCCATCCACCTCTCTGTTGAAGTCCTGCCTCTTTAGAAAACCAATAACTAAAATCCCTAGAAGTATCTAAAGTTCTAACAGATAATGCATGAGCAAGCTCCATATTAGTTAAATCCTTACCATACAAAGACGCCCACTGATTCTCAACTATCCAATTCTGAACCCTCTCAGCATAATCCTCAATAGACATCTCAAGAAGTGAACACAACATCTCATCTGTTAATTCCACTTCCATTATAGGTGCACCTAAAGCTACCATTATTTTTTTAAATAGAGACTTAACCTCATCGTTAACTTTCATGTTATATGAATTATTTTTTAAACATTATTAATATATATTAGTGTATAACACTATAATATAAATAGTTTTATATAACGAAAAAAAAATAGGTGATTGCACATCACCTATTTTTTCTCTATTTAGCCAAAGCGTTTTTTATCGCCTTCCTTATTTCATCCTCATTAATACCCCTCTTCTTATTAGCATGCCGTCTATAAAATCCACCGAGACCAACTAATTCAGCTATCTTCTCACCCGTAAAAGGACCATTTGCTGAAATATCTTCATTTATGCCACTCTTCATATTTTTATTCATACGTACTATTATTATATTAGCGGCATCAGCTACTGCATCAAATACCTTTGGTGCTAAATCAGCATTCATGCCCCAACAGCCCATATAATTAGTGGACGTCTCTAATTCATAACCATAATATAAACAAACTATCCATGCAATAACCTCTGCCTGTTGCTCTCTTGTGGCTCTGCTATTTTTTCTACCAACAAAATATTCGCCAAATTCTCCTGGTTGTGAGTGTTTCAAATAAATATGATGAAGAAGTTCATGTGCCAATTCATGAACAGCAGTATTTACAGCACCTATTGTTTTACCACTAATATTAGGGTCTAACAACTCTATCCATCCACCATGGGATACGCCTAACGCACCATTTAAATCTTGTGAATATGTTATCTTAATATTTAAACCTTCAATACTTTTAACTATAGCATCATAAAGAACCCCCGTTCTCTTAGTTGCAGGAAGGTCACTAAACCATGGCGGAATACTACCATTTGCTTTTTCTGATGAAGGTAATTGATCTTTCTTACCTTTAATAACCTCTGTGTGTCTTTTATCATACCACGCAGGTACTAATGTGTAATATTTCACATTTTTAACCCTCTTTAACTCCTTCTCTAATTCCTCCCTTTCACCAATAGTTAAATCATCAACACTTTCCTTACCCCTTTCCTCTAAAAAAACGGCAGTACATGCCTCCCTCTTTTCAGGGGTATCGTAAACATAATCACCATGAGGCATATATAATGCAATCACATGAGACCCCCTTATTACATCTCTGTTCCATTTTTTCCAATTAGCTCGTGTTTTAACAACAGTTGCTTGTGGGTCTTGGATGTAAATTAAAATTGTATTCAAAATTGAATACTCAGGCCCAAGAGACTGCCTCATTTTAATAATAGGTTCAAATAAATCCTTAAACTCCTGAGACGAAGTAATTTCCATTAGCCTATTTTTAAACGAAAGAACCTTTTTCTGTATCTCAGCAACATCAACAGAAACATCCTCCCCTAAATCATTAGGGTCAATTTTTAACTTCAAAACATTATTTAACGATTCAATTAAATCATTAATAGTGTTTTTAGTGGTTTCATCTAAATCAGCTGTTTCATCACCCTTATCAATACTTGTTAAATCCTCAATACATGGTATAACAAAATTCCTTAATTGAGACTTAACGTCATCCTCATTATCAGAAAGCCACCATACCCACTTCTTCATCTGCTTATGAAATTCACCTCCGTGACTCTTAATCACATTAGCATTATCCCTTATGGCTTGTAAAGAAGCACTATTAGTACCATTAATGAAAATGAAACTCTTACCCTTCGCACCACGCGGTTTGACAACTCTATATATTATCTCCTCATTTAATAACTTTTTCATTTTTAATGATATTTATTACTTAATATATATTAAGTACTGTTTATTCATTCTATAAATACTAACTTATTGGATAAAAAAGTTGAATAAATAAAAAAATAAACCATATTTATATATGGGACAATATTATTTTTTTGTATATTTACAAAAAAATTTTAAAATTAAAAATTAAACAATTATGAAGAACGAAAAAACTACTAATTTTATAGAAAAAGCAAGAAAAATACATGGCGATAAATATAACTATAGCAAAGTTGAATATGTTAATTCTAAAACTAAAGTGTGTATTATTTGTCCTGAACACGGAGAGTTTTGGCAAGCACCTGGTGAACATTCAAAGGGAAGTGGTTGTCCGTTATGTTACAAAGAATGCAGGGGGAATATGTGTAGAAAGGGTGTTGAAAGATTTATTAACCAATCAGAAGAAATTTATGGTAAATACTATAATTACTCCCAAGTTAATTATAAAGATGCACATACTAAAGTATATATAATATGCCCTAAACATGGTGGTTTTTATAAAACACCACAAAACCATTTAAGAGGGCAAGGATGTCCTATTTGTGGTAATTTAAGGAAGGGAGATTGGAGAAGGAGTAATACAGAAGAGTTTATAAATAAATCAAAAGAAAAACATGGTGATAAATATGATTACTCTAAAGTAGAGTATATTAATAACCATGATAAAGTATGTATTATCTGCCCTGAACATGGGGAGTTTTGGCAAAAACCAAATGACCATTTAAGAGGTATTGGATGTGGTGCATGTGGACAAAAATACAATTTTAATGAATTAAATCTTCTCAAAATAGTGAAAGAAAAATATGGGAAAGAAAATGTTATATATCAATATCGTCCACGCTTTTTAAGTGGTAAAACATCATCACAGAGTATAGATATTTTTTTAAATAATTTTAATATTGGTATTGAATATCATGGAAGGCAACATTTTAAACCCATAAAAAAATTTGGTAGTGATGAGGGATTTTTAAAAACACAAAAAAGAGATTTAATAAAATATGAAAAATGTTTAAAAAATGATATTAAACTATTTTATATTACATTAGAAAAATGCGATACTTCAAACTATTTTACTCACGTTTATAATAATTTAGATGAAATGTTTAATGATATTAATGAATTCATAAAAGAAAAAAAAATAAATGAAAATTATTTTAAAAAAATTATACATGAAATAATAAAAGATATAAAAAATGAAAAGTAATGATTGATTATGCATATTTGTCTGAGGAATATGTAAAATGTTATAGTGATAAAACAAGAATTTATATGATAACAAACTTCCTTAAAACCTATGATGGTACAAAAGGAAGAGAAACGGCATTTAATTTATTTCCAAGGCAAAAAAAATTATGTGAATCACTTTCTCATGAAGACTGTGGAACATGTACGACCAAATATCGTCAGGCAGGAATTTCTACCGTTGGAGGTGCTTTTATATCATGTGAAATGATTTTAGCAGACCCTACGTCACCAAAAACCGCACTTATCATCGGTAATACTATTGACATTGCTAGACAAATGTTTGATAAAATAAAAGGTTTTCTAATGCAATTTCCCTTATGGATGTGGGGTGATATTGAAGAATATAAAATTAAAGGCTATGATATAACCAAACCACCTATTAATGAAAAGGTTATCTTCGATAAATGTAATGATAAATTAATGATATTGAAGAATGGGTGTAAAATTTATGCACGTTCATCAGGACCTAATGCCTCTCGAGGTATTTCGGCTTGTCATTTCTTATGCTTAGATGAGTGTGCCTTCATTGAAAATGGTAAAGAAGTTTATGCTGCAGCGCTCCCAACCACTAGTAGTGTGAAATCAAAAACATTATTTATCAGTACCCCTAATGGTAAAGATACCCTTTATTATGAAACATGTAGACGAGCTAAATTAAAGGGTACTCCAGATTGGAATAATTTTGAATTAATTGAAATGAAGTGGTATCAAGACCCTAGATATAATAGGTTCTTGGAATGGACGAGAAAAAACGAAACTACAGGTGATTATGATATTATAAAGGAGACACCACTTAACAACGATGGAGAAATAAAATATGACGAAGATAAGTGGGAACAACTGATTAAAGAAGGATGGAAACCTCGCTCCCCATGGTATATAAAAATGTGCCAACAATTTAACAATGATTCTCAGAAAATTGCACAGGAGTTAGATGTTTCGTTCTTAGGTTCAGATTCTACAGTAGTTGCCCCTGAATATATACAGATGCAGCGAGATTTAAACTACAGAGAACCAAGTGATGAGTACAAGGATTGCGTATTGGATGACATGTGGATTTGGAAACCTCCATATGAGGGTCATAGATACGTAATGAGTATTGATAATAGCCGAGGTTCATCTGATGATGCTACCGCATTAGAGATAATAGATTTAGACGGTATAAATGATGACGGTATTCCATGTATTGAGCAGGTTGCTGAGTATAATGGTAAATTGACAGGTGATGTTATAGGTGAAATAGCATATAATTATGGAATGATGTATAATGGTGCATTTATTGTTGTAGAGGATATTGGTGGCTATGGTAGTGCGACGTTATTAACATTACAAAACTTACAATACCCAAATTTATATTATGATGACCCAAATCTTAAGAAATATACATCACAAGAAGATGCCACTAGTACAAAGGTTGTAGATGGTAAGGGGTTACCTGGTTTCCACACAAGTAGTGTAAGACACCAAATGTTATCTAATTTTGCTAATTTAGTAAAAACCAATCAGTTTAAAATTAGGTCTAAGCGAGTTTTAACAGAGTTAGATACATGGGTATTTAAAAACGGACGTATTGACCACAAGGATGGCTGTCATGATGATACATTAACATGTTTGGCGATGGGATTATTTGTGGTTCAATATTCTATGAACAAGCAATTAGAGGCTAAAAATAAAGATATAGCGATGCTTAAGGCATTAATTAACATTAATGGAAGAATGACATATAATCCCACCACAAAAACAATGGGTAATGTTAGTGTTAAATCAATGCCCGCTATAGTGGTAAGCAATAACCACAAAAATAACACAACATATGCATCTAGTATGTGGCTTTTGAAATAAAAGAAGTATTTATAAATAAAAGTGTTAAATATGGGTTGTAATTGCAATAAAGGAGCTAAAAAAGTAGCGCCTATAAAAAAAAGTGTTAATGAAGAAATAGTAACTAACAGCAATAACAAAGTTAGAGTAGCTAATTCTGTTAGAAGAATAATTAAAAAACCTCTAAGATAATTTTTTATTTAAGATTTTTTTGTATATTTGCACAAGATTATTTATAATAAACAAAGTTTTTTTTAACATTTATGCAAAAATTTGATGCTATTCAACAAAACATGTTTGATCCATCATTAAATGGTGAGGATGAGAAGAAAAAGTTGAAAGAAATAAAAAAGAAAGAACGTGCTACTAAAGCTGCTGAAACGAGAGCACTCAATAAAAGATTAAAATATATTGAAGAATTGCGCAAATTTGAAAAAGAGCATCCCGAATGCCTTCTTTTTAGATAAGACAAAAAAAAGAGAGTAGATTTATTTCTACTCTTTTTTATTTTTCCACACATATTTAACCAACCCACAATCCCAAATACGGTCATATCCTAGTTCCTTAGCCATTTCAGTTTCTGTCATTGAAAGAGGAAAACCATATTTTTTACTAAGTTTTTGTTTTCTGAAAGAAAATTTATGTATTCTCTTATATTTATCAATTTTATTATTATAATATCTATATTCAGGTTTTAAAATGTCACCAATTTTGAACCCTAAATTAATATAAAGGTTATTATTTATGTCTACAGTCCACCGTCTATCAGCAAATGACTTTACTTCATTAGGATAATAGTTTTTTACGAAATATGAAAACAATTTACCACCTATACCTCGGCAATGAGTTCCTATTTTGGTAGCAAATCTAGTCAACTCCCATTTATCTGAATTATTAGTCTCTTTTTTAAAAGACATAACAGCAACCAAATTGTTTTCATAAAACGCCCCTAAATATAATGTTGATGAAGCGAAGCCTTGTATATGATTTTCATTCAAAAATATTTTTGAATCATCTCTATTTATTTCTTTGATAATACATTTTCTACCATGTATATTAATAATATTTTCATTTTTAATATTTAAAATATGACTTAATTTACTAAAAACTATATCTTTGGATGCAACATATTCATCCTCAAATATATGTATTAAACCAATACCTTTTTCATTACATTTAACGGTTTTATCAAGATGATAATATCTATCTTTTCCACCACTCCATTCTGTATGCCATCTTAAACCATTAAATTCTATTGCAATATTTTTACTTGGGATAAATATATCTAATTCTCTTCCTATTAATATCTGTCTATTACATTCATGCTCAATATTATTATTTGTTAAAAAATTAGAAATTTCCTTTTCGTATTTAGAAACAAAACGTTTTTTACTAATATGTAAATTAGAAATTTTTTGTATACCAATAATTTGCTCAACCATTAATTCAGAATAACTTTTAAATTTAGGATAAATTCTTCTAAAGTCATCGAATGTTAAATTATGGGCATTTTTGAGATGCGTTGTTGTTAATTTATAAAATTTCTTTCCACAAATAGGACATATAATATAATTTTTGTTATCCTTAAAATCATTGTTTTTCTTAATCTTTTTATTGGTATTAGAAAAATACTCAGACATCTCAGGGAATAATAAAATAGTCTCTTCTATAGTCTTTTGGTGAGTGTTTTTAATGTGTATTTCCATAGCACCAGTCCTATTATCAACATCATATGTTTCCCATTCACAATACGGACATTTTTTAACCTGTTTTTTCTCCTCCTCAATAATATCAAACCACTGTTGCCACCACTCTATACCATTTTCTTCCTTATACTTCTTTCTAAAATATAAACTAGGTACCTCTATACCTAAAACATCACGTATATAGGATGTAATAAAACCACCCCTATTCTCTATATCATAAAATTTAGTGCCATCTTTTTTAGAAACAGCAACCAACAAGACTCCATTATAAGTTTTATGCTTTTTTGTATTACATTTAGCCATTACTATTTAAATTTTTCACAAATATACAAAAAATATATTAATTTACAAATAAAAATCAACTTTATTTTTTAAATAGGTCATCCTACCCTTAATAGGAACGAAATTTTTTAGTATAAAAAAATCGGGATATTTTACTATCCCGATTTATATATAGACATTGTAAGTCGTTGATAATCACTATCGTAACTCAGCCATATTCCAAGTCTGAAGACCATCGCAAACCATTGCACCATAGTAACGGTTGTTAACAACCTTCTTTGCATATCTCGTCATAATTCCCTTAACAGGTGCAAAGTTGAATGGGTTGTTGATAACTGGAGTCAACTGCATTGGTACATATGGAGCATAGATGTAACCTGTATCAAGAAGGCTAGCACCCTTATGACCGATAATAATGCTATTAGCAGGTGAATATGGGTCAACATAAACCTGATACTTACCACCGAGTGAACCAATCTTCTCAATACCGAGTGAGTAAGAAACCTGCTCAGCGCTAGCGTCAGTTACGTGGAAGTACTCGAGGTCGTTAAGAAGAGCAGAAACCTCAGTTGAAACGATGATGAAGTTAGCACCACCACGGAGAGTAGCCTTGTGGATCTGTGCAGAAATCTGATTCAACTTAGTTACGAGGGTCTGATTCCAGTCCTTCTGAGTGTAGTTAGTAGAGAAACCACCCATACGTCTCCAACCGTTGTAATCCCAACGAAGCTGCCATGGAGCTGCCTTACGAAGGTCACGAAGAATCTCACGGTCGATCTCAGCAGCAACCTGCTCAGAAAGAATAGCAGTCAACTCAGCCTCAGCATCGATGTTGTGGAATGCAGATACGTCCTGTGCAAGCTCAGGAGACCAAGTAGCACGAAGCTTACGCTCCTCAACAGATACTGTTACGTCAGAAAGCTCGAAAGAAACCTCAGCAATCTCAGTCTCAAGCTCAAGGCTATCATACTGTGCCCAAGCAACCTTGAATAAAGAAGCGATATTCTCAACAGTTACAGCCTTAGGGTCAACACCGATATAACCGTCGAAAGTCTTACCCATCTCTTTAGTAGGCTTAGCAAAATCAAGCTCAAGATAAATCTTACCCTCAGCGTCGCAAATATCGTTATACTCTACGATACCAGCACCGTAACGCTGAGTTACGCAACGGAAGTGAACACACTCCTTATCCTCGAACTTAGCATAAGTTACATCCATCTCATCGTTCTTAGACTCAGCGATAGCACCCATAGTAACAACCTTCAAAGAAGCAAGGAATGCCTCAGAATCCATCTCATTACCATCAGCACCTACGATACGACCTGCACCGCACTTAGAGAAACCCTTAACAGCAACGATAGCGTTACGAACTGAACCATCAGCGAAAAGTGGAAGAGTCTCACCCTCACCGAATGAAACGAGTGAACGACCACGGAACATTACAGGAGCGATATCACCAACCTTGATATGAATCTTACCCTTAGACTGATCGAAAAGACCGTCATTGTAGAAAAGGTCATAGAGAGAAGTCTTCATATAACGAACAACCTCAGGAGCAGTCTGCTTAACTGCAGCACCGTTAGATGCTCTTACTGCCTCCTCATATGTATTAAAATACTGTGCCTGACCATCCTCACCTACGAAGCTATACTCAAAACCATTTACAACCTCATCTGGAAGGTAGAAACGGTTAACACTGTTACCATCACGACGCTCAGTGCGCTCGTAACCCATAAGACCATAGTGTGAACCAGTCTCCATATTCTCATCCCAACGACGCTCAGAGGTCTTAGGAAGAATGAAGAAAAGCTTACCTACTGGAAGGTTCATAGCCTGAACTGATACGATATCATTAGCGAGGAGACGAGAGAATACACGTCTTACTAATGGGAATACAACAGTCTCGAAAGAACCGCTGTTATCAGAAGCTGTTGCCTCATTAAGAAGGTAGTTAGCCTCGTTCTCGAAAATTGTTGCCATAGACTCTTTAAGGTAGCCATTCAAACCCTTAAGGAAACCGAGGTTCTCCCAACGCTCCATAATAGTCTTCTTTGCCTCAGCACTCTTAGAAGTAGCGATATTACCTACTTGTGCCTTAGTTAAAAAATTATTTACCATTTTATTGATTTTTTTTGTTTTTTAATTATTTTATTTTCTATACAAATTGTCCATTCTGTCCATCAAACCGAGTGATGGGTTATCATTTCTGTTAAAGATGGTAGTTTCATTAAGATTTGTCTTCTCGCCAACTGCGATTGATTCACTCAACTTAACTGTAGATTTCTTAGATTCCTTTAACTCACCCTTGATTGTCTCATAGAGAGCTGCACCCTCGTTAATTGTCTTAACATTGTTAAAACGGGTAAGAATTCTCTTCTTCTCATCTCTTGTAGTAGTCTCCTCAGAGAGTAGACGAATTACCTTACCTAAGTTAACATTAAGAACAGCTGCCTCTCTTAATGATTTAACATGCTTCTCAAGACTCTCTTTAAGGGCTTTATTCTCAGCCTTAATAGCATTAAGTGACTCTACTACCTCTTTATACTCTGCGCCGAAAGATGCATGTTTAGTACCCTTAGGGACATAAGGTTTTCTACCTGCAGGAATCTTGCTCTTGCTTGTGCTTCTCGCCTGAACAGCACCACCTACATTTACACCCTCCTCAATAGAAGGCTCATCAACCATAGCATCAATCTCTTCGCCTTCGCAGCAAGACTTAGCGCCAAATGGCTTAGAGCTACCAATCTTCTTACCGTAGCGTCTATCATCACCCTCAGGTACGTTATCCATAGAATAAGTAGCGCTTGGATTAGCAACCTCCTTGTTAGATGGAGTAGTCATTGCAGTTTTCTTTTGGTAAGTAGTAGTATAACCAATAGACTCTTCTAGTTCATTATCAGAATCTTCATCGTCGTACTCAAACTCAAATTCCTCATCGTCGTCTTCAGACTTATACTTATCGTCATCATCCTCAACCTCAAACTCAAATTCCTCATCATCAGCCTTAGGCTCTTCGTCATCGAGTTCTACTTCGAAATCATCATCTGATACAACCTCTACATCATCGTTGTCTTCAGTTCCTAGTTCAATCACCTCCTCAGCGTCAGCATTAATCTCAGAAACCTTTGCCTCATTACCATCCTTAGTTACGATAATTTGGTCACCATCCTCAATCTTATTGAAGATTTGTAAAAGTTTCTCACCAATGTTCTCATCCTCGCCTGTGAAATCGTAATCATTGTCATCAGTTTTGAACTCATCGAAATCAGACCATCCATCGTCCTCACCCTCCTCATCATCAGACTCAGGTGCTTCCTCAACGTTCTCATTGTCTTTAACATCGTCCTCAGTTTCAGAATCGTTCTCAACATCAACATCTTCCTCATCGAAACTATTATCATCGACAACATCCTCATCATCAGCCTCTGCAGGCTCCTCAACTTCCTCATCCTCAAGAATAAGATTTGAAATAGCCTCATTAACAAGATTCTGAAGAGTTTTTTCTGTACCCTCTTTTAATGCCTGAGCCAACTTCTCAGCATTACGAATGGTTTTTTCTGTCGTATTATTTTTCTTCATGTTAATTTCGTGTATTTTTACAAATAAATATTATTTCGATTTCAAAAAATAACTTTTTTAACAATAAATAGATATTTTTTTACAAAAAAGTTCAAAAATTTTATTTTTTTCACAAAAAAATGTTAAAAAAAATATGACAAACTAAAAAAGTTGTCATATTTTCTCATTTTTTATAATTTTTAGTTAAAAATTAGTCTATTAACCATTTTTCAAATTTATCAAATTTATTGTTTGATTCTTTAATTACATCTTTTTCTGTTTTTACAGATTCTTTATAAAGTTCAACTTCTCTTTCATCCGTACAAATCCACGCATTTGGTGTTGATGGTTGAGTTACAACATCCCAACAAACCAATTCAAAATCATCTCCCACATACAGCATACCGTTTCGTTGCTCTACGGAACCTAAACCTCGGCTTGAAACACCAATTTTCAATCCTGATAATATCCAATGAGCAACGGTATCTGCTAATGTTGAAACTATACCCATTTTTCTATAACCATCAGTAATTGGTATTTCAAGTTTACCTACTAAGGTTTTACCTTCCCAGTGGAGTTCAATAATGTTAAAAGCAATACGCCCCAAATCAATTGATGATTGATCTGGATGATTACAGTTTCCAGTCCAGTGACACTTATTATTAGACATTACATACCAAGTATGGTTTTTGGGTAGATCTATACACATTACTTCGCCGTCATAATCTTCCTCAGTAACTTCAATAAATCTTTTATCCAAGTAAACACCTTTACTCAGTGAGCGAAGTGTAAAATGGAGTGGATTACAATTTTTACCTTCAATTAATCTTTTTATACCATTTTCGCACATATACCTATCATTATCTCTATTTTCAACATGATAAGTACCTGAATATCCTATTTTAAGTTGTATTTCATTAATATCTAACACTAATTGTTTAGATGTTGAAAAAACATCGTCACTTAAGTTTTTGTTGGTCCTTTTGTCACCACGAACACGCCCATCACCCATCACAAACCAATCATAAAATAATCTAAGGTTTTCTTTGGACTGTTGTTTTAAATAATTATCAACATATTTATTATAGCAATCGCCAAATTGAGATACATATTTATGTAATCTGGGTTCGGAAATTACAAAATCTTTTCTCCCATTTTTTTCTGTGACTGTGTAATTAAATCCCAATTCAAAAAGAAGATTCTCTATTTCATTGCATACACTTTCTTTTTTTTGTGTAATAACTACGCCATACCCCTTTTTTTTGTAATATCCTTCAGATAAATATATACCCATAAATTTCATAAACGTTGACATATTTATGTGTATGTCATTCATACAATCGGGGTGAACACGCAATAATTGTGCTGATGCAGACTCAACACCTTTGAGTATAAAGTAATCATCACCTTTAGCATTCCACTCACCATATTTTGGTATAAAATTATGTGATTTCACTTCTCCATTAAAAATATCTTCTGCAGTGACAAAAGTATCAAATTTATTATTTCTATTATAACATGGGAACTTATGTCCTGGTGTAACCAAATCATTAATATTTCTCCCCTTTATTCTATACATTTTACCGCTATGGTAACGCTCAATTTTATTAATTACAGGTAATATTTCTATTTCATTAGTTTCGGTATTCAAGGACAATACTTCATCGCCATTTTTTACATCTTTTAGTGGTTTCCACCCATATTTAGTTAAACAAAGTACGTCAGGCGTATAACATTCACCGTATGCTCTTTTTTCCTTAATTGCTTGTTGATATTTAGCAACCTCCCTTTTTAGTATTGCTTCAGGATAAACTCTGCCGTTAGCATTAGGCGTATCATATTTTTGAAATATAGCATTAAATATTAATTTAGGGGGTAAAATTCTTTCACCCTCAGATTCATTTAATTTTAATGACTCACATATTTGTTTATTTTGTGGCATATCTAATGATACATACCCATCATTTTCCACAAGGAGACCTGTACCAGTATTTCCTTTTGTTATTTCTACTATACTTTGTTTCATATCTTTAATTATCCATTTCTATATTATGTATATATGGGAAAAATAAAAAATTACAATAGTTTATATTTTCTTTAACAAGCATTTCTTTTCTATGTTTTATCAAAACTTTCCCTATTTTATTTTGAAAGCGCTGCATACCTTTTTCTATTATTGATATACATTTATTTTTACTTATTCCAAAATATTGTTTTATTTTTTCATCATTTATTTTTTCTAAAAAAATTAAAGACTTTTTCATAGACTCCAAACCTTTATATACTAATGTATTCTTTTTTATTTTATCCCAAGGAACAATTAATCCGCTACTCATTAAGTATGCATATAAACCGTTTACAAAAGAATCTTGTTCATCATCAAAAGAATAGTATAAGGCATTTGCTATAGTATTAATTTCTTCATCTGTTTCTATACTAAAAATACTTCTAATTTTATAATATAAAGTATCTTTTTTAATATTACTTTTTTTACCCTTTATTTTTTGAAAAATATGATTAATTTCATGTTGTATGGTATCAGATAATTCTTTTTCATCAATAGTACCACTAATACTATAACCTCCGATATTTAATAATGCAGTTTTATTATTATCAAAATATGATGTTGAATTTAAAATAACATCATCTTTTTTTTCATTATAAATATCCTTATTATAAAAATTATAAATATATACATGAAATCTCAGTTTTATGCCATTTAAATTATGTATAAAAGAAACATAATTCTTATTAACTCCATCGCATACTTTTTCTTTTTTTATTGTTGTTTTTTCAGAAAAAAGTTTTTTAATATTGTTAATTATTTTATAACTTTCGTTTTCTACAAAAGTATTAATTGATAATTCCTCATTAATTGAATTTTCAAGTAGGTGTTCAATACTAAAATCTAAATTAATTTTTTTTTTCTTGAAAAATTTTATCATAATTTCATCCCCCACTTAAAATGCCGTCATCCAACAATTCATCTACGCTTATATATTTCTCATCATTTATCAGATATAACTCTTCTCTTTTTCTATTCAATCTATCTTCAAAATCTTCGTATTCTATTTCGTTTGTGATTTTATTTAATAGTTGAGAAACCAGTTCTTTACCCTTTTTGGTATTTAGTGTAATTTCCTTCATTAATGTATTAAAATCAGACACATTCATTTCTGACAATGTGGTGAATAGGTTAGGTATTATTGTTGTCTCTAAATCACCTTGTTTTAACACATTCATTATTCTATTCCAAATTATAGGTCCTGCGATAATTGAATATTGTTGATATTTTAATGTATCCGCGTGTTCTAATATATATTTAGCGAGTCTTTTATCTTCAGGTAAACCATGAGAAATAAATAATTCCATTAACCCCCTTATTGTTTCAATTAATAAAATAGAGAAACAAAGAGCACTGCTATTGATAATAGTTAGGGTATTAGTATCCCCTAATTTTACATTCACACCACCCGCTTGATTGAGAACATTATCGCTTACCTCTATATTAGTGGAAAACATATAATATTCATTAAGCCACAGAATTTTCCTATAATCATTATATAATGTATTATCTATATTGGAAATTTCGTTTCTCTTTAATTTAAGTATATACTTAGTTAAAACTATAGAGGCGCCCATTACTAATGTATTGAGTAGCATTCTTTTTTGAATTTCAGCCTCTATTGATTCCATTTCCTCTGAATCATCAAACTCAATATCAGTATCATTAGGTTTTATATTTACCTTTATGTTAGAGTCGTCCACTCGGTTTACAATATGACAATTTATATCAACAAAATTATCGGGTATATTAAATAATTCATAGAGAGAATTTAAACATAGGTTTTCCAAAGAACTTATACTCTTTCCCTCTCTCTTTTTACATGACACCATTATTTTTGATAATTCATTAGCGATTTCTTCGTTAGAAATATGAATATCCCCTATTAATTTACCAACAATTTCTTTAACCTCATCATACCTTTTGTTGAGGACTTTTTCTTCAACATTGGGACTTAATATAACAGAAAGTGACGAAGTAGTTTTATCAAACGACGAACCATGTGATAAAGACTCCTTTACCACATTTTTTAATATCTTTTCCTGTTTTTCTGTTATAAAAATATTTCTCCCCATACACCTATTACTTTAAAGAGTCAAGTAAGCCTTTCTTAGTTATTACTTTAACTGATTCAGCTATTCTCTTATTAGCTTTCATTTCTTTGATTTGCTTCTTAGTGAGAACCACTGATTCATTATATGTATTTCCATGTAACATATTACGTATTTTATGGAATAACATTCTATCTGTCATAGGCATTCCTGTCACATCCATATATGCATCTACAATAGCTTTTCTTATCTCCCCCTCGTCATATTCATCATTGTCAATATCAGGATATTTTTCACGAACAGCATTAATTATTTGAGAAAATAAGTCATTACCTTCCCCTATTTCCTCTTTCATTACACCATCTATTTTATTAACATCTGCCTTATTTGGGTCTACGGGCACAGTTAACTCAACTCTTGAATCGTTTTTCGCAACCTGCTTTAACTTATCAACTGTTTGACGCTTCTCAGTTGGGTTAAGTTCAGATAAATTACCTGGCATTTGAATATTGATTTTATCATCTTCATTTAAACGCTGAATAGCCTTTATCAGTTGCGACTCTGTTATATGTATACGTTTCATTTTATTTCCACACTATTTTATTATAAATATCATAATAAAAGAAAAAAACCTCGAATAATTCGAGGTTCTTATATATAAATTACTTAAATTTAGGACTGCTAAAAGGTTTATTAGTTTTATTAACTTTGTTTTTTTCTTTCTTTAAATTAACATTACTATTATTCTTTTCAATACCTAAAATTTCACCATTAAGTCCGAGTGATTCAAAAATTTTGTTTAAGCCTTTTTTATCTAAAATATATGATTCGAGCTCCAAATCATTTGATTCATCACTATTATCATCCATCTCAGGCTCATCAAGCATATCCTCATCCTCATCATCAACGCTATCAGTAGTCTTAATTTTCTTAATTAACTCCTTCTTATCTTCGTCATTTAAGAATTTGGATACTTGCTTAACAATCATACCCCCTACATACTTACTCAACTCTTCATCAGGTTCACCTAATTCATTATTATATTTACCTAATTCTTGAGAAAGCTTACCTGTTAATTGTTGAATATATTTTTTAGGGTCTTCATCTTCATCGGCTTCAACTCCCGCATCAAAGTTTGTATCAAACTCACTACCACCTTCAGAGGCATCGCTCATATCATCAAAGTTCTCATCACCTTGCATTGGTTCCTCCCCCATAGGTTCCATGTCATTCATACCACCCATATCCTGTTGCATTTGTGGCTCGGGCATTGCAGGTTGTGAAGAACCTACTTTCAATACTTTTCGCTCATTCAAATTACATTCAGTAGTGAGTCTTTTAAACTCTTCAAACTCATCATCAGTTAAACCTGCTTCTGAATCAGGCGATGTTAATTTAAAATATAACTGCTCCAATCTAGTTTTAGGTTCATACGGACGAGCATTTTTCTCAGCCTCGTTAACAGATGTTACTTTTTTTTTAAAGTCTCCTTAACAACAGCAACAACTGCATCGGTCAATACCTTAATATCAAACGGAGCACTGCTACCTATTTTAGTACCAAATGGCTGCTCACCCTTTGCAGATGCATCATTCCAATCTCTATCACCATCGGCGTTAATAACCTCAGTATTAGATGGGGTGGTCATAGGCTTCTTGCGATAACCAGGGTGCTTGCCAAAAACATTCAAACGAGTAACTTCCTCCTTAACAATCTTGTCGATATATTTTTGGAACGACTCATTTACAGAATTCTTCTTGCTCTCCTTAATTATATTATCACAAACATCCTTTACAATAGACTCTAAAGTATTGCCTCTATATTTTCTATCAAAAGCAGCGTCGCTCATGAACTCATCATCAGACTCAAACTCATTACCCTCATAGTTATTGTCATTGATGCCCTCAGGCTCACCCTCACCTGCCATCTGCTGACTAAGCTCAAAATCGGTCATACCATCATCATCTAAAAGCATTTCTGTATTATTCATTTCAGTACTATCACCAAGCAATGCATCTAAATCTGCATCGCTTTCAAGAGAAGTAGACTCAACATCATCAATAGGCTCTGCAATTTCCTCAGCATCTACAGGGTTGATACCGAGAATATCCTCCTCAGCCTCGTTTACGCGAACAACCTTACCACCTGATGGTTTCTTAGCGGCAACAGCGTCAGCGGGAACATACTCAGCAGCCTTCATACCATTCTTAGCATCACCGCCCTTAGGGTTCTTGTCAGACTCCATATCAGCATCTGTAACCTTCTCCTCTTTCTCAAACGGACCACCAACCTTCTTAGGGTCATTAGCAGTTGCTTTCAAATCCTTATCGAGCTTAGCTTCACCCTTCTCAGTAAACGGAGTACCAATTGTTGGGGTAAAAGTTGCTGTCTTAGGTGCCTCAGGATTACCTGTATTATTCATGCCAATAGTCATTGAATTCTCGTAAATTGCATGCATTCTATCAAGCTCAACTCTCGCCTCCTCAGTTAAAGTAGCAAGTGCTTTCTCATGCTTTTTAAAATCTACAGTTGAAACGTTCTGCTTCACATTATACGCCTCATTTAGAGACATGAGCTTAAGCTCCAAATGCTTAGTTGCCTCATTATAACCCTTATACTGATGCTCTTTCTTGGCTGTGATACCGTTAATATAATCATATGCCTCAGCAAGATTCTTCTTGCTAGAATCAGTACATGACTTAATGTAGAAATAAGCACCCTCCTTAATAATACCGTAGTACTTACCATCAGCACCTGCTGCGCAGTACTCAATATTCTTCTTAGACTCATTAACAGGCATCTGATAATTCATCAAATGCTCCATCCTAGAGAGTTGTTCATCGAATTTTGCCATTGTATATTTCCTTTTATTTAATATTATTCTTTATTCTATTTTACCTATACGAAAAACATATAGATAATTAAGCATTATTTTTTATTTGACATACTCCCCCACCTGAAGGAGGGGGATTCTTAGATACTAACGTAGAGACCCAATGGTGGATGCCATTGTGGATTTACTTCTACTCTCTAATAGGCGAATGCCCTCACCTAATATATCATGCGATTTATAGTTATTTTATAACTATACATATCTGCTACTTTCAAAAAAGTAGCGATATTTAGCAAATTTTTTAAAGAAAATTTGCATATATTAGAAAATATCTGTATATTTGCACAGAAATAATAAAGGAAGGAATTTCATCCTCACCCTAAAGGATGGGGTTTTCATTCCTTAAATCATATAATGTTACATTTTTTAAGTTTCAACTAATGTATCCTACATTGGACAGATATAAAGCATATATGTTAGCTATACCTGCAAAAAATAACATTAGTCCTATAAAGAAAAGAATATCGCTATAAAAATCAATATCAAAACCGAGTGGTTTATTATATTTCTTATCTTGTATTTTTTTAAAATGTAAAAATGCACTTATTAATAAACAAGTAACACTCAATAAAAAAGTTATCATTTTTCCTTATTTTTACCCTATTGGATTATTTTATTCATCCAACCAGAGAAATTATTTTGCCAATAATCTAAATGTCTCTTTGCCTCCTCAACATCAGCCTCTAATGTGGTATTTAATGAATTAACCAAATTAACGACCTTCTCTTTTGACGGCATATTAACCCACTTTTCTCTATTAAGAAGGTAATCGTTCAAAACTGATTCATCATCATGTCTGCGCCACTCATCGTAGATTTTTTCCAACTCAATATTTCTCTCATCATTCTCATCTACCTCACCATTTTCTCTCGCCATTTCTATTTCAGAAAAACGACCATAATCCATGCTTTCAAAATAATCTCTACAATTAATAAGATAAATCAAATAATCTACCTGATAAAGAAGGGTGTACCATTTAGCATATGAAAATAATTCACTCTCATAATAATTACCATCGCTCTCATCCTCGAGATTCCTCTCTGCCTCAAACTTCACGTCTGAACAATATTCGTCGCAAAGATTTTGAAGAGCATCAAATGCATCTACATGTTCATATTCACTCTCTCTAAGTATTCTCTTTATGCTATTCTCAATACATTCTTTTAATTCACTTAATGTTATATTCTTTTTCATTTTTATTTTTTTATTTATCTAAATTATTTAATTTACTATATAGAGATGAAATTGCATTATTAGCTACTTCTTTAATACCCAAATTTTTAGCGATTCTCATCTGTGCATTTTCAGAACGCTGATAACCATTATTAGCCACATTGCCATCCTCATTAATTATGTTCTCGCCTTCAATAGAATCATTGACCTTACCCTTTTTCGTTTTCTTAGCTTTTTTAGCTTGTCTTTTTCTTCGTTCTTCTTCCTTTCTCGCAGCTTCAATACGCGATAAATTTCCGACAAAATTTTGGGAAATACCAAGAAAACCATTATATTTACCAATCATATTTTTCGCACTACCATGTGCCTTAACAAATACAATAGTTGCGGTATCAGTATCCTTAGGTTGATAACAAACTTGACATTGGTAACAATTAACCTCTGTCTTACCAACACTTCTACCACATGGGCATTTATAGTATACCCTACCACTTTCGTCACCAATATTAGTTATCACTTTATTATCATCTTTAACGGTTACATAAAGTGGTAAATAACGTGGTATAACCCTATTACCCTTTAACACCAATTTTCCATTAGGACCACTATATGTTTCATCTAATGCATCATACTCAGAGTCACTAATAGCTATAAAATGTCTTGCTACATTTTCACTATTAGTGGCGAAACTAGTATTTAATATAATATTTTTAATACCATCATAATTAAGGTGTCTACATGTGTATGCTGATACATTAATATCACATAATTTCAATTCACCCGCATAATTATCCCATGCATCAACAATCCATTGTCCAATAAAATCCCCGTTCTCATTTAAACGAATCTTAGAAATTAATTTATTGTTTTTCAAAATATTCAATATTTCGGGGGTATAAAATGTAGAATCAGTTAATGGAGTTGCATTTAATTTTTCAACTAACTTCTTAGCACTTATCTTTGCTAATAAACCCTGTGAAAGAATTTGATTTGCAGCCTTATCATAATTGAAACAATATGATTTAACTAAATCTAAAAGTAATTTCATTAACTGTGGGTCATCCTTACTTGCTCTCCACATTAATGTTTTGTTTTTATTACCTCTATATTGTGTGGAATTTCTCTTCTCACCACCCCTTGCATAACATGCATGCTTCACTATACACTCATTCCATGCAGGGCAACCAATCGCCGAATCAAAATTAACAATTAATGTGTCGTTAGGTAATTTATGGTTTCCCTTAGTAAATGAAACATCAGGTATTTCAACATTCATACCGTATTTAGCTTCAGCATATTTAGCTAATATAGACTTTGCACGAGTAATTCTACCTACAGCATCACTCATCGGTTTTTCTCCGATATATTTTTCTAATTCTCCATCAGCAAAATGATTAAAGTCTAAATTAGATGGGTCATCGTTTTTACCCGCCATACCATATTTCTGATGAGACATATTTGCTTTTTTATCATACAAATAGGTCAAACCCAACCTATCTATAAAATCTCTCATTTGCAATAAACGATATACCTCATCTTTAGGCATATCATCCTCCATATATCTAATATTAGGACTTTGGCCCGCTGTTGTTTCATCTCTACGAATAAAAACCTGCCCCTTCTCATTGGTATACTGTGATAAAATTGCTGCACTATCCACAACATCATCCATTACATGCTGTGCAACCTCATAACCATTATATAAACTATTGTTAAATTTCTTAAAATCAGCCTTATTGTAATTGAGGTTATAACCAAGACTTCTTAATAATTCGAGGAAATTTTCATCTTTACCCTCTATCTTTTTCTCTAAATAGTTTTTAATATTCTTCTTTAAATCCTTTGTTAAAGCAGAGTCATTCTTGTCCTCGTTTATAATAACAGAATTAATATGCTCAGTAATTATACTGCGCACTATATCCCTAATATATCCCTCATTTATCTTTTTCATTTCTAACATATCTATATATAAATAATTATCTTTTGCCTAAGAAAAAAGTATTATTTTCATTGAATATTTCAATATTTTCCTATTATTTAAGGTGGCAATATGGATGTTAGTCCAAAAGGGGTAAAATAAAATGAGCGAATCGTTCTGATTCGCCCATATGTTCTCTATGTCCATCAGTTTAGTATATAAATGGACTGATATTAAGGTTGGGTTGGCTGCTTAAATTTCATCAAAATCACCATGTTCAACTCGTTCATACCAATCATCAGGTTCAAAGTTATCCTCAGTGTCATCTAAATGTTGCCTTTTTCGGAATGGGATTGAATAGTCAACAGGTTTCATATCCCTACCAACAATACCATGTTGTCTTATACTGTTAATGATTGCATTGATGACATCTTCCGTTAAATATTTTTCGATTATTTCGGCTGCACTTTCTAACTTAGCACTTACCTCCTTATTAAGTCGCCCCTGTCCAAGATAAAGTAAGTTTATATGGTTTTTGATATCAGTTAAACGATTATAAGTCTTAACTATTTCTTGAGTATTGCCTCTTTTAGAAGAGATTGAACCTTGTATTTGATTAAGAAAATCATCTTCATTCAACACCTTCTTAACAGACTCTGCAACTATCTGTTTTAATTTACTTTCAGTTAGTTTTATTTTCATATATTTATTGTAGTTTATTAATTCATTATTTATTCTATAAATAGTTAATTAAAAGAAAAAAAAGAGGAAAAACATTTATTTTTTCCTCTCTTCTTATTATTAAGTTAAACTATCCACATTCCCCTCGCTATTAAATACTAGTTAATTTTAAAAAAATGCATTTAGAATCGTAGTTTTTCAGGATAACCCACACGATAATCGTACTCCTTTAATTCATCCATGGTTGCAATTTTACTAACATTTGCCACATGCAACTGTGTGTTATCATAACATTCAGATGCATATAATTCAATAGCTAATAACATTTGCATCGCCTTATTCAATCCTAATGAATATTGAACATTATCATACCATAACGATGTATTATCCTTTCCTAATGAAATCTCAGCTTCAAAACGCAACTTCAAACCTGCTCGAGTAGCCTTATCTAACCAAATAGATGTTTCACCTAGGAAAAACTCATTAACCTCCGTTGATGAGTCGTATTCAAAAATCTCATTGATTTTATCTTTTTTTGCCGACTCAAAAGCCTGTTGTGGTATTAATTCGGGTTGACCCCACTCAACCCATCCATCCTCAAGAATCATCTCCTCTGTAGGATTGAAAATTTGCATATCATCCTTAATAAGCACTATCTTACTAAGGGATTTAATCATATTGTCCTTTGTATATAATTTCATAATTAATTTATTTTATTTAACATATTAAAAATCGTATCCCACTATTTTATCAGCATAATCCTTCCAATAAGTCGCAGATTTATATGCACTAACAGATGATGTAGGTACATAAATTACTAAATCTGCAGAGGTGGAATAAAACATAGAACCATTTCCATTTGGTGGGGTTATTGCCTTACAATATACACTCTTTAGGTTGCTACAATTACTGAATACTTGATAACCAATCGAAGTAACACCATTACCGATTGTTACACTTGTAAGACCATTACAATTATTGAATGCGCTTAGTCCAATTGAAGTAACGCTATCGGGGATTGTTACACTTGTCAAGCTATCACAATTATAGAATGCCCACTCTCCAATCGAAGTTACATTATTAGGAATTGTTACATTTGTCAGACCGCTGCAATTATAGAAAGCTTTATTCCCAATTGAGGTGACACTATCGGGGATTGTGATAGACGTTAACTTACTATGACCATAGAATACACTAGGACCTATAACATTTACATTATTAGGTATAATATATTCAGTTAATCCTGAAGGCGCAAAAACATTTAATGTGCCATTAAGTATTAAACACCTATTATCATCAGAAGAAAAATCACTGTATATAGCTTTTAAATATCCACAAGAAGCAAATGCGCATTCTCCTATTGTATTTATATTATTAGACAATGTTACAGTTTCCATTTTAGAACACCCAGAAAAAGCATTTTTTCCAATTGAAGTAACACTATTTGGTATTGTTATTTCTTTTAAAGAACTACACCAATTAAATGTACTATCATTAATTGAAGTTACGCCATTAGGGATAGTTATACTTGACAAACTACTACAATGATAAAATGCTCCTTCACCAATTGAAGTAACACTATTTGGTATTGTTATTGCAGATATTGAACTTCCTTTAAAAGAATAATTACCTATTGATGTTACATTACCGTGAATTGTTACATTTGTTACCTTTCCACCTGTAAACACATAATCTTTAATTTCAGTAATATCTTGTGGAACTATTATATTAGTTGTTTCGACACCATTAATATACAAACTATACCCCCTTTCCATTGGGTTAGCTTCAGTTCCCCCAAAATTAATTCTGCACCAAGCTGATAAATCAGTAATATTTACTCGTCCACCAGTATATCCATAACCGACTAAATAAAATGCATGATAACCTATATCTGTTACACTAGTAGGTATTGTGATATTTGTTAGTGAATAATCGCTATAAAATGCATCACTACCAATATATTTTACACCATCTGGTATAATGATTTTTTGTAATGAACGGCAAAATCCAAAAGATTGTGAACCTATACCTATAACGCCATTAGGTATTGTTATGGATGAAAAGGTAGAACCACTAAAAGCACTTGAATGTATAAAACGTGTACCATTTTTTATATTAGAATAAGAAGTTCCTGTTGATTTTACTAAAATAGTATCGGCATAACGTATTCCGTTTATTATTGGTAAATTATCACACCCCCAAAAAGCCCCATAACCAATATAAGTTAAGTTGTCACTAACTTTAACATTTGTCAAACCACTACATTCTTGAAATGCTGAATCACCTATTGAAGTAACACCACTACCAATTACTAAATCAGTAATACCACTACAATTTCTAAAAGCGTACCTACCTATCTCAAGTTTTCCATCACCTATTATATTAACTTCTTTTAAACTTTCGCAATTCAAAAATGCGTTTTCGCTAACTTCATTAACACTATCACCAATAGTAACTGATGAAAAATCAGAACCACTAAATAGTCCCATAGAAGTACTACCTGTATAAACGGGTATATTACAATTAATATTTAAATCACCTGTACAATATCTAAAACTATAAGGATCCTCTATTGAAGTTACACTGCTTGGTATTATAGTACTTTTTAAACTAGTACAATTATAGAATGCATTGCTTCCTATTTCAGTTACACTATTAGGGATAGTTATACTTGTCAAACTGCTGCAACCATCGAATGCACGATATGGAATTTTTGTAATGCCGTATGGTATATTGATATTTGTCAATCCACTACATTCACAAAAAGTATTCATACCAATAGCATTTAATGTATCAGGAATTGTAACACCAGTCAAAGATGTACAACCACTAAACAATTGATCGGGCAATGATGTAATACTATTTGGTATTATTGCTTCTATTATAGTATTACACCCAGCAAAAACCTTCTTACCAATACTTGTAACACCTTCACCTATAGTTACCTTAGTGAATTTTGAACCACTAAAAGAATTCTCGGGTATATTACAATTAACAAATAATTCACCAGTACAACCGCTGAATACGCCAGAACCAAATGAAGTAACATTTTTTCCTATAGTAACTTTTGTTGCCCCACTGCAATTTCGGAATGCATAATATTCAATTGAAGTGACACTATTAGGAATTGTTACACTTGTCAGCGATTTGCAATCTTCGAATGCATACCCACCAATCGAAGTAACGCCATCAGGAATATTAACACTTGTCAGACAGGTGCAATCAGAGAATGTAGAACTTCTAATCTGAGTAACTCTATCAGGAATAGTAGCACTTGTCAGAGAGGTACAACCAAGGAATGCAGCATTTCCAATTGAAGTAATATTACTACCTATATTTGCGTTTGTCAGACCACTACAACTACGAAAAGCATAACTACCAATCTCTTCAGTGGTATCGGGCAATAAAATTGTTGATAATGTATATCGGCTCTGAAACCCACTGTCATCTAATTTTTTTAACGGACTGCTTAATTGAATTATTCCTTTTCCGTTGTTATAAATGTTAGTGACAATGTTTTTACTAAAACCCGTTGTGATATATGGTGTTACTATTTCTCCATCTGTAGATGTATATATTATTGCGTTATCTCCATCAATTTCAACATCTCCGCTTCCCCCATTATAAGGTATCAAAACATAACCTCTATCATCACCACTATTAGCACTAGTGTCTTTTCTATACACAACAGTTATTCTATGACTACCCCCATCAATTCCAGTAAACTCAACCAATGTATAACTAGTTAATGTAGTACCTGATTGTTGATTACCTCGTGTATGAGCTTTAACTAACGATGTGTTAGAATAGGACGTGCCATTGTTGATAGTCTGATCTAACTGCGAAACCATCACGTAGTCAAAGCTGCTTTCAGCATAACTTCTAATGTATAATTTAAAAGATGTTAACCCTGAAATATCAATGTACATTGTTGCAGCCGTATTATGCACATTATAATTGCTTGTGCTACGATACACACCATCATATAAAGATGAATCGGGGTTTGAAACAGCAGTGGTTTTTTCCCACTGTCCATTAAGATTAATAGTATATGTACCACTTGAGGAAGAACCACCACCTGTTGTCCCCTTAATAGATGCACCTATATTTCTTCTTCTTATATCCATAATTATTAACCAAATTTAACACAGGTGCCTAAATTATTAACAATAGATATCTGATATGTTTTACCATTTTCAAATGTAGGTGTAACACCATTAGCCCATTTAATGCTTGATGGTAATGATATTGTAGTACCTGAACTCCCTGTAGTGAATTCAACAAAATATTCATTAATGATATTACTGTTTGAAACACTAGCTAATGTAATAGTTAGCGTAGATAATGAGGTACTGGTATTTCGATAATATACATTGGGGGATAGTGACATTGATGACGATGTAGAAGTTGTTAGTTTTTTATTAACATATCCGAGATCAACAACACCACTTGATGGGGTTTTACTTACACCATCAATTTTAACTGAGGTTACTGTACCTTTATAATTGGCAGCGTTATTTCTAATTGTATCAATATCTGAAATTATATCTTGTTTTTGGGCAAGTTCGTCTTTAGTTGCAAAGTTGGATGTATCTATAGAACCTCCTGAACCACCCGACATACTATTAACAGCCTCTTCAACAGTACGTCCATCACTCATATATGTTGCCTGTGCATGACCTTTGAAATATATCAATTCATTGGTTGACAGGTCTTTTGCGTCTTTTATTTGTCTTGTTGCCATACTTGTTGCCATAATTATATTAATTTAATTTAACTTTTAACCACCAGTTTGGAAAACGATGTCATATATTATTGAATCACTAATTAAATGTGATGCAAATACCATCACGCCTTCATTATAAACTTCCCCAATATTACTTAGTAGTGGGCCTGTATCACTAATTTTCCAAAATACACCGAAACTATCGTGAGTGTTATAAATACTATCAACCCATTCACCCCATGTCATTCCATCAATATATACACGAGTTCTAGACCCAGAACTGCCTCCATTGATGCTAAAACTAAATATTTTTGGATTGCCACTTCCTCCACCACTAATTCCATTTATAGAATCTGCCCATGTGGTTATATCTCCGCTAATAGTGCCTCCTTTATTTACTATTGCTTGTCTAATAGCATTAATGCTATTTTTTATTTTTACTAAATTTTCGCTTATTGTC
>JAEIGA010000051.1_pt1 | contig 144492 bp, 230 predicted proteins | sample 9270691 | NCBI WGS metagenome assembly JAEIGA01 (sample SAMN17057246, study PRJNA624740) | gut metagenome | biome: biome; isolation source: fecal sample | host: Bos grunniens | place: China: Xizang | collected 2019 | reverse complement strand
CAAGGATTCACACAATATAACTAAACTTATTGAAAATTTAGTAGGTTTTTTAACATCCTTTACTAATATTGAATATGAGTGCCAAGGGGTTAAATTTCCCAATAAGTAGCAAATTATAAATCACTTGGTTTATATATTTGGCTTAGAAGGAAATATATAAAATTAATAATAAACTTTAACAAATTTTAACAAAATATAGAATATCTAAATCATCTTAACCACCTACCTTCTAAAATTTATTATAACACAAATCATAACAAATGTCAAGTAGATTTTTAAGAATAGTCATTAAAATCTTGTAAAGTTTTTATTAATAAATTAGTATATTTAATTATATTTTACTATAAAAATTATAAAGAAATATTATACTTTTCCTAAATATATTATAACACATCATATTAAATTTGTCAAGTATTTTCTATTAAATTTTTGTTTAAACTAATAAACTTGTTTCCTTATTCATTCCAATCATTGGTTTCTGTTATGTTATAATCCATAAGTTCGTAAGAACCATCACTATACTTAGTAACTTCACCTACAAATACACCGTCTTTATTTGTATTATATAAAAGAATAGTATTTCTTCTTTGATTAACAAGAAAATCCCTATCAATAGAATCTACAACCCAATCGGAATTAGCTTCTATATCCTTTATAAATTCTCCCCAGGTTCTACCTGTGTACTTTTTGGAACCTGTAGATTCTTTAACAGTTCTTCTGTTCCCTTTAATAGACTCATTCTGAATAGATTGTTCAAAATTATAAATATCCTTATTAATACAGAAATCACCATCAAATTTATAATTATATTCGCCACAAGCTATTTTAACTTCATTTCCAGTTTTAATGTCTTTAATAATTACATCTTTACCGGACATAAGTAATTCATGTGCATAATCTTTTGCTTCGTCGTACCAATCAAAAGATTCACTATCTACTAAACCACGATAATCAGAATCATAATAACCTCTGACCTCAAACCTATCTGAAATTACAGACTCTTTCACAGTTCTTCTTTTATTTCTTTTGAAAGATTCTACATCAATATCAACTGTTCCACTTGTTAATATATCTTCATTATTAGCAAGTTTCTTATCAATGAAGTAATTAACTGCCTTTGTGAAGTCTCTAAGATAATCATCTAACACAGATGTTACATCAGGAGTAACACCTTCCAGTTCTTCTATTATCATTATAAATTGAGATAAATCTGTAAGTATATTAGACATTTCTGTGAAGGCTTTTACAAAATCATACTCTTTATCTTCTGCTACTTTCCAATCATTTCCAGCATCTTTAATTACATCATTGGCAAAAGTTTCATTATATGTTTCTAACCCACCTTCTTTAGCAAGTTCAAGACAGAAATCATTTAATTCTCTTACTTTTGATAAATACTCATCGGCGGATTCATGAATTTCTTGAAATTTATCACCTATTGCACAAAGATGAATATGATGTAAATCATTAGATGCTAAAGTACAAGCATATCCTAATAAAGCTATATTATCATATACTTTATCTGCCATCATATTTACTGATTCATTTATTTTAAGTTTTCTAACCATTTTAAGTCACCCCTTATTTATTTATATCTCTAACGGTATTATCTATAGTAGTAATTCCGTTTTTCTTTATATCATCCTTACCCTGTTTAGTTAAAGTAGTTGTTTTATTTCCTTCTTTTTTAGGAAAATCTTTTGAGTATTTAACGTTGTCTTTAAATTGTTCGGTTTTGTTTTCTATAAACTCCACTTTAACTTCCCCGTCAAGAATATGAGTTTTAAGAAAATCTGTTACATCATTTTCAGAATAAAATGTTTGTGAACCAAAATTAGATTTACCAATATTCCACATAACTTTATAGTATGAACCGTCTTTATCTTCTTTTATTCTTAATTTCATATATAAAAACTCCTTTACCATTGAATTCCAATTGCTTTTAATGCCGATTTACCGTATTGATAAATATATTTATTAACTAAATCTATATCTTCCACGGTAAAATCTTTATAGTTATCTCTTTCTAAAGAATAACCTGTATTTCTTATTTGTTCTTCAAGTAATTCTTTAGCTAATTTCTTAGCTTCTTGTATAGTTAAATTAGGTTTTTCTGATTCTTTAAGATTTATTTTTTGTACCATTTTAATCACCTTATCTAAGACAAGCCATAATTCATTTAAGTTCTAACATTATCAGCAATAATATCTACGGCCTTTTTCTGAAGTTCCATATATTCATCATCACTATACATATTAGGCCAAGTATATATTACAACTTTATCAGTTTTTAGGTTTATATCAATTTCAACTAATGAGCTATTCCCAGCTTGAATTTGAAAATGGATACCTGTATATTTACTTCCTTCCCTTGAATACGAAGGATAACTATGTCCTATGGAATAGGGTGATATCTTTTGAATTTGTTTAAGAATTTCTTTAACTGGAATCTTAAAATAATCTCCAAGCTTTGGATTATTAGTTGTTACATTGGCCTGAATACTTTTTCTTATTCTTTCATTACTTTCTTTAATTTTTAGTTTCATACCTATTCACCATCTTTCGTGAAATATTCTTCGAATATATCTAATGCTTTTCTATAACAATAACATTCCCAATATTGGTCTGTTAAGTTATGCCAATTCATATCTGATATATTTACTTTAATATGCTTAGATTCTGTATTTATAAAGAAGTAGTCGAAGCAATTTTCAAGTTGTTCAGCTTCAGCTTCAATACCTTTAATATATAAATACCCTAAAATTCCATCAACTATTTCTTCAAAATCATTTATATCTGGTTTATAGTCCATTTATAAACTCCTATTAATCTATATACTTAAAATAATCTTTGGCAAGTTCTTCTGCCTTATTCTTTGCCCAGTATTCAAGTTCTTCTTCAGACCAATCCCAATTTATATCATTTAAATATACAGTTGGATTATATGATTCATCTTCATATCTATACCATATACGGATAGTAAAGTCTTTTGTCCATATCTTGTACTCAGATTCAAACCCTCTATCATAAAGATAAAACTTTACAAGTTCTGCAACTCTTTTTATATCCCATTCATCAGGAGTATAAGTTTCTTTAATTTTTAATTTCATTATATTCACCTCATGTTAAGCTAATACATAATCGTAAAAACTACCGTTTTCTTTATCCCGTTCTGTACGTTTAGCATTAAGTTTATCTACATATGCTTTAACTTCGTCTCTTGTCATACGAACAGTTCTTAAATCATAAGATTCTTGTTCTTCTGCATCCCAGAAAGACACATCCCAAGTTTCAATTTCATCTTCTGTAAGTACAGATTCATCTAAATCAATATCTACTACTAAATACTTTTTGTAATTCTTATCATTAACTGTATGTCTTCCTGCTTCTTTATGTAATGCTTTAGCATTATCTGCTCCAACATATACAAATTCTAATGTCTCCGGAACTATTGAATGTTCTCTCACATTACATACAATAACATATCCGTCTTTAATATAAGGATTATAATTACCTATATTCCAAACTCTTTTACCTGATGGCCATACATCAGTTACAGGAATATTCATATTATTACCTGTAACAGACATATATAATGTTTTAGGTAAATTAACTGTTTCTTCTGTAATTACAGATTCATTAATATAAGTATAACTGTCAAGAATCCATTGTACATCATCCTCTATTTTATTAAATTTACCTAAATGTAATTCAGTAAAAGGAACTCTTGCGATATACTCATTATCATCTGTACCTCTTAGAATTAATTCTATAATTACATATTTATCATCATAATCAATATCAACGTATTCAAAATTATTATCCTTCATTAATTCAGATTGTAATTGTCCTATAAGAACGTGTAGATATCTTTCTGCATCTAAATCTAGATTTTCTTTAACCCCTTTTCTATTTACCTGACGAGGAAATACAAAAGGAATTTCATACCATATATTATGGTCAATATTATCTCTAAATGTAGTTACATTTTTCTTATATGTATCTGGTAATTTATTAATTACTTTTGAAGTAACTTCTGGTGTTTTACGAAGGTATAAATCTGTTTGCCAATGGTCTATATCTTCTTCTGGTATATCTTTAAGTAAAGACATTACATCAAAATCTTCTTGGTTGATTTCACGCATATATAATTTCATAAGAAATTCAAGTCCTTTCTATTTTTATAGTAATGTAGGGTAGGAAAAACTCTACCCTACAAAAAATATAGTTTAAAAATGAAGAAATAGATTATATAAATATAGTATAAAATTGTTATTTATAATCAATCTTCAAACAACCTATCGGATTTTAAAAATCTTTTATATGCTTCTGACACAGATTCATAATTCTTATATTTATTATAAAATTCATAAACCTTATTCTCTATAGTCATTTTCCTATTATTTGCATACCAATATTTTTCTACTATTTTATCAATTACTTCTGTATATATAGTGTGCCAATGAGCATTAGGGTTAAATGTAAAGTTTTCAAAATTTTCGTTAATACTTAGTTTAATATTTTCATTAGTAGATTGTTTAGCTTTTACTTTGTTAATAATAGATGTATTTAGTCTATCTACTGTAACATTAGATGTTTTGCCCTTTTCATAATCAATACTCTGTCTTATACTTGTAATTAACTCATCAAATGCTTTGCCCATAAATTATTCCCCTTTCTTAATAGCTCTTTTTAATTCCTCAATTTCCTTTGCTATTTCATTTAATTCCTTCTGACTTAAATTTTCTTGTTGATTTTTAGCATATACTCTATATAGATAAATTTTACCTTGAATGACAAATTCAATGTATACTATACGAGCGCTACCACTCTTACCCCTGTTATCCAGAGCTATTCTCATTTTTCTTAAACCATTACCTCCTACTATAATATCACCCTGTGTAGGATTTTCACTTAAAGCTACTTCTACCTCTAATAAATCATCCTCTGTTAATCCTAAAGATTTTCATTGTCTATTAAAATTATGAGTTCTTATAAATTCGTACATTGTTTCTGGCATTTATATCATCTCCACATATCTGCATTATTTATAGTATTTCTAACAAATATAGTTTAAGTTAATAGAAATAGTTTATTTAAATAATATATAAATTTGTTATTTAGAGTATAAAACCTCCTAATCAAATTCTCATATGTTTTTCTTGTTATATATAGTATAGCACACATATTTGAATTTGTCAAGAGGTTTTATAAATATTTTTTACTTAATCAACACACCACCAATAGGGGATATTGATACTCCTCGTATTCCACCTTTAGAAATAATATCAAATAAGTCATTTAATGTTATTTCTAATTGCTTTACATCTCCGCTTTCATAAAGTACATAGGTGTCATAATCTCCGTCACCATGACTGGGAGTTACAGCTATAAGTTGATTTTTCTTTATGAAAATAGCTTCTATTATATCTAAATTAACTAATTTATTTTCATATGTTTTAATCCACATAAAAATTACTCCTTTATAAACATCTTAGTTATGGCATTTGTGATTGCTACATCTATGAAAGCATAAGGATTTTCAGATTTTTCTAAGTCCTCAGATTTTTCTAATTCCTCATATTCTTTCATATTAAGTGCTACCCCACAATCCACACAAAACTTTGTTGAATTATAAGGATTGGCAAACATATAATTGTTCTTATATTCTTGGCATTTTGGACAATATAGTTTACCAACCCTCCTTAAATCAATCATTACCTAAATCCTCCCCTAAAATTGTTGAAAGTTTAGTTTTGGTTGCACTATGACCAAGACTACAATTTACAAAGTCACCAATATAGTCTTTCATTTCAAGTCCATAATCATTTCTTAGAAAAACATGAAATCTGTATATTTCTTCATTTGTATAAATATTTGTTTTATTGTAAATATCAAGTATAATAGATTTTAATAAAATGAATATACAGTAAGTATCTTCTATGTTGTCTTTATAAAACCCAGTAGCTTCATAAATGTCAGATAAAGATTTTGTGTAAGAAAATTCGGTAGGAATTATTCTAAATCCAAATTTGGTACTTTTTTGATTACGCTTAATGTATAAGGTAAAAAATTCTAAATCTTCTTGTAATGCCTTTAACTCCATATAGTAATTATCGCAACCCTTAATTCTATATGCTATATTTCTTACATCTTTTAAATCCATTTATAAATCCTCCATATAATAAAAATCTACTTGCTTTTCTATTATACATATTATAACATATGTATTTTAAAAAGTCAAGTAGATTTTTGAAATTTTTATATTTTAATTATATGGTTATGAATTCCATATAGTATCTATTTGATTATTTGTTATAGCATTTTTAATTGGATTTAGATATATAGGAGAAGCGCCAACACTCCAATGTAAATAAGTAGGTACTGCAGCCAGACTCAAAGAACGTCCACCCCTAAGACCATAATCGGCAAAACCACCGAACAACAAAAGGCGGTTGTCGCTTGAATTTTTGGCAAAATAATTTGCGAATCCGCTTTCGTTTGAAGCTCCAACTTCTGTCGGAACATCACCATAAATTCCGGAGGATATGTTTTCCAACCAACCATTTTCTGGTGGAATTATGTCAAGTGTCTGATATGTACTATCAGGCGTGAGAGCGTAAGGGGGGACCATTTTAATCTTGTATACATTATCGACAAGATTAAAGCCGAGACATCTGTCCCAACGGTTAGCCCACAAATCCTCTATGTAGAAAGCTATCATGTGATGTTTACCGTAGTTTGTACTGTCTGTTCCTTCTGTTCCAAAGAACTGAGCATTTGCAGAACGTGTTGTACCATCTGCCTCATATCCTGATTTAACTAAGGCAGAAGCAGAAGAGCCAGTATTACATACACCATTACCTATCTTAGCTCGACAACTCGTTGACTTTGTAATAAGAACAATTAAATCCATAATAAGGTCTATCTTAGCCTTATCCCATAACTGCCATCCGTCACCACAAGCAGAAGCGGCAGTTACTTCGTTTAAAGCTCCACCAGTGGTATTCCACGGAGTTGTTTTCATAAGAGAACGTAATCGGTTATTCCCATCTTTACTTCCTTTAAACATAGGCAGATACATAAAATTCTGTATATCACCATAAGCATTAGTAAAAGCAAAAGCATTAAAATTATCATTAATAGGAGCGTTAGAAAAGGCTACATAGTTATAGTTTTCATCTTCCCATCTATTAACATACACTAACGGCATTTCAGACATAAAATTACCATTATAATTTACATTTTCAACATCCGAAGCTGTTGTTCCATCTATCTTCTTAGTAAAATCTGTGTGTGATAATTCATAATCCACTTCGCCACCGAAAGTAAGTGCTACAGGTCTGTTATTTTTTATAAACCAAACATCTGTCCAATCCCCATAATTAAAAGAACCTGCGTTAAAATCCATATAGGCAGGTGTTTTACCTACAGCATCAAATAGATATTCTACTCTTGTATCTGAGTGTAAATTATTTTTATCTATTCTATAACCGTATAATTCCCATGCAAGGGATTTCTGAAAAGGTTTTATATACATATCAGTGTAGTGTTTAAGACCATTATAATCAAGATATTTTGACATAAAAAATCAACTCCTTCTTTAAAAATAAAGTTAAAGAAGGAGTGTTGAAGTTGTGTGAGGGTGGCTTTTTTTTTTATTTTGACTTTTGTAAAACTTTAATTCTGTCTAAAAACATTCAATATTTCATCTTGTGTGGCTATAATTTTGTTATAAGGTTGATAAGAATGTGATATTGTCCAAGCAGCTTTACTACAAACCATTAAATCAATAACTGCACTAATTGTAGTATTGGCGCTTGCCTGTACATATATGTTCCTTATCTTGTTACCTGCTGTTACTAAATAGCCGGAAGTACCTATTGATGGATATGTGGATGTTCCATCTGTTTGTATAATTTGTGTCATATATCGTATATTACTAAGAGATGTAGCCGGATATATAAACATATCTTGCAGGCATATATAATTAGTTGCAGGCTGAAATAGATATAAAGTCATAGAGTTAGAGCCGGTAGTTCCTGTTAATTCATAATGACCGTTTCCCTGTGTTATAATAACATTGGGGTGTCCTCCGGCTGTTATGGTATTAGGAACTGCAATATTCTTCAGCCCCCTGTCAACAAGCTCGGCAAGTCCAGGTTTGAATTGTTTTGTGTAATATTCAAGTCCATCTATATCTAAAAATTTTGACATTAGAAAATCAACTCCTTAACGATAAATTTTTACTAAAAATAAAGTTAAGAAGTTATGACTGAGGATAAGTAAAGGTGGCTTTTTTTTTTATTTTGACTTACGCATTTTCCCACATTTGTATTATATCAGAATTTGTGGCTATATTTTTATGATAAGGTTGATATTCTTGACTTATATTATAATCTTGTAATGTACATATCATTAAATTACTATATTTAGCGGAATTTCCGGAATTCTGTACACCAATTCTAAAAGTAATATAATCAATATTAACAGGAACAACATATTCTAAATACTCAGTTTGGGAATGTACATATTTAAATGCACCACTTGAGTCTGAACCATTTCCAAAAATAAATACACGGTCATAGGTTTGATTATTTAAGGCTTCATACTTCCATGTAAAAATAAGTATATCCCCTTCTTGTACAGGAATGCGACAAGATTGTGGGTAATCTGTATCGTGCCATTTTGTATTACAATCGTCGCCAGTTGCCGTTAGTTGTATGGTACTTCCTGTTACAGATTTTTCACCTCTTGTAACACCCACAATAGAAGCCCATAAATCATAATTTAGTAAATTCTTTTCCCCATTATCTATAACATTTGCAAGTCCAGGTTTGAATTTATTTGTATAGTATTGTAATCCATCCATATCAAGAAATTTAGACATAAAAAATCAACTCCTTTTTCTTTAATTAAAGTTAAGAAGTTGATTTTGAGGTTATTGGAATGTGGCTTTTTTTTTTATTTTGACTTCTGGAGGTATCGAAAATCTCTTACATAAAGAACACATGAAATCAATTTATAAAACATTGTGACAATCATTGTTCTTTCACTTCAAATTGTGCAAAATGTTCCTTTACATAATCTTCATACTCTTCTTCATACTCTAAAGTTAAAGGTTTTGTTACATCCAGTGAAAATATACCCATTAAAGAAGTAGCGGGTACTCTATATTTACCGGAAATAAGGTCAAGATGTTTTCCTTTATACTTTAAAACTAAATCATTAAAATATTGAATTTTTACAATGCTATCAATAAGCACTTTAATCTGTTTTAAATCATTCATAATTAACAACTCCTTTTTTATTTACTATAATAGTAATGTAGGAGTTGATTTTGAATTGTGTAATGTTTACAAAATAAAAATATAATTTTTGTGTATTTATACAAAAATTGAAGGTTTTGTTTATATATCATTTTGAACATATAAGATTCCTTGTTCTAAAGAACATCTATGTCTTTCTACAAGTTTAATGATATCACCCAGTTGGAATGTATCTATTTCATTCTTAAAGCGAAGTAAGAAAGCTTCCACATATTTTTGTATAAAATTTGTAGCTTCTTCTACATATTTAAACATTTCTAACGTGTTCTTATCCTCAGTTAGAAGTGATACAGTTTTATCATCATTTATAGCAAAAACAAGTGAAGCGCCGTTATTTATGACAGTTAAGATTGGGTTTTCTGCCTGTGAAAACCACAATTCATTTAATTCTATTGTAAATGGTTGATTTGTTATTCTTTTAGGGATTATTGTTAACGTTAAGATTCTATATAAAACTAATACAAAGTATTATAATTTATATAATAGAATCATTTAGTAATAATACTTACTAAACTCCGGTTTAAACGCTCTTACGGATATTATGGTGGTTATAAATTCCTTATTGTTAATCTCTTTAAGTAAAATGGATGGTGTAATAATAAATGCAAATGTAGTAAATAAAGGGGTTACTTAACAAATTCAAAATTTATAAGTTCTTGCTTACCTTAACCTATACGCTAATGAAGACTTATATAAAAGTTAATAAAGTTTATAAAAAAAATATTATAAAAATTTAATAACTTTTAATGCTAAATTTCCTATTTCAACGAGTCTGCTTTTGGCGAAAAATTCAACCTACTTGCATTTGGTATAACTCTCCCAAGGCTTAAATTCCGACATAGCGTTGCCGTACATATTCATATTTGCTTGTTAAAAATGCTTAAATATGAATTGGTTTTCAACTGCACAATTGGTTATCTTGTACAAAAATTGTTGAAATTTAATGTTGGTTAATTTATAAAAATTAACAAAATATAAAATAATATGTGTTATAATAAATTTAACAACCCATTGGACAAATCCTCCTTAAATTATTTTCAAAAACATTATAACATATTTTGTTGATTAAGTCAAGTTAATTTTAAAATTTCGTAATTTCAAACAAAATCAACACAAATATTATATAAAATATTATAAAAATTACACAATATTAACTTAAATATTAAACATTTATATATTATTTTAAGTTAGATGTTTACTGTATACATATAATCATATCCCCAATATATCATAAAATAAATAGCACTAAGAAGTGAAGGTTTCTTAGTGCTATTCTATATAAAAACAACAGTAAGTTGTTTTTACCTGTATATATTTTGTATGTAAGCCCTTCACTTCTTACAATATTATAATAACATATTATTGTGTAAAAGTCAATAGGGTAAGTAGAAGTTTGTAGAGATGGATAAGATATGGGTGAGATTAATTATATTAATTGTGAAAAATAAACAAAAGTATTATTATTATTTAGAAGTTATTTTATATAGTTTTGTATGGAGTTAAATAGTTTTATGTATAATTTTCCGTCCTTTCACATATACATAAAACGCCCCGAAAGTGAACGGGACGTTCTACGAAACCTTTTGTACGCTTGGCACATAGGTAACTTTAAAATAAATTATTTACTTCTCCAAAATTAGCTAATTCTGTAACCATATCATCGAGTTCATCCAACATATTAGATAAATGATAAACCCACAGTTCAGAAGAATCTGAACCATTTTTCTGGACGTAACGTTTTGCCTTAGATGTAAAATTAGCTAAACTTTGTGTAAAATTATCAAATTTGGATTCTAACTCATCCATTTCTGTGTCTAACTCATTAAGGTTTAACTCCTCAACCATAATTAACAACTCCTTCCGAATTTTACTTATAAAGTATGATGTAGATGTAAAGAATGTATATGAATACTCTATAAAATTCATAACTCAATTAAGTTTGTATTGTTCGGTAAACACTAATTTACCATCATCTGCTGTGGTAATTTTATAAAAATGTTGATTTGTACTTCCTCTAAATTTACATTCCGCTGATTTATGTTCAAGTTCAAATCTACCATCCACTATATAATCAGCATAATGTAATAGTGTATTATAATTTTTTGCCTTATGATGTAATAAATTATCATCACCAAAATAGTCTATAATATCTAAAAGCTCTTGTACTGTATATCCTGTATATATACATATATCATGAATTTGATTTGTTTTATTATCATATTCTTTAATGGCTTTTATAAGTTTATTACAATTATCTGCTTGCATAAAAGGGTCTCCGCCACTAAGAGTAATACCTTGTAAAAGTGGATTACTTTTTATTTTATTAATTATTTCATTAATTGTAATAAACTTTCCTCTTCTATAATCCCATGTATCAGGATTATGACAACCTTTACAATGATGATTACATCCTTGCATAAATACAGTAAGTCTGAAACCAGGACCATCTACAATAGAATCATTTTCAATACCAGCAATTCTTATTAAATCACTTGTATCAAAATCCCCACCTCTTGGCGGAATATAAACATAGTCGGCTATTGTAGAATTAGGAACTGCCGTTATTCTTACATAAGCATCATATAATTTAAATCTATATTCTTTTACAGATTCTATATTTGCTTTAGGTATATTATATGAATCAAGTAATGTTCTTATTTCCTGTTTATACCCATATACTATCGCGCGAGGGGAATAATTAGGGCGTACTAATATAAAGTATAATTTAGTTATAGGATTTTTATTAGTAGTTAAAAATACAGGATTAGATATGTTTTTAATAAACTCCGTTATATCATTCATTAAATCTACTATGTAAAATATACGTTTATATCTCTTATCTAAATAATAATCAATTAAATCCTTTCTTTCATCCTCATTTGGATTTAATGTATATAAATTATTACAATGTTTCCATATCATATGTATACCTCTCCTTTAAATATAACAGTTCCTCACTTCTATAATAACACACAACTGTCAAAAAGTCAAGTAGTCTTTATATATTTTATTCAATGTGCTTTAAAATTATAAATAGGCTTTATAACTTCTTGTACATCTACGGTAGGTTCTATGTTGTTAATAATATCATTTATAGATTTATAAGCCATAGGGCTTTCATCTAAGGATTCTTGAGTTATAGATGTACTATAAATTCCTTTCATTTGTTTTTTAAACTCGGAGACTGTAAAACTTTGTTTGGCATCTGAACGTGACATAAGCCTACCTGCGCCGTGTGGAGCAGAATAATTCCAATCTTCACTACCCTTACCTATACAAATAAGGCTTCCGTCACGCATATTGATAGGGATTATAACTTTTTCACCACTCTGAGCTGAAATAGCACCCTTACGAACTATCATATTATCTGTATCAATGTAGTTATGAATGGTTGTAAATTGTTCTTTGATGTGTAGATGTAATCCCTTTACAATTTCATCCATCATAACTTGTCTATTTATAGTAGCAAATTCTTGTACAATTTTCATATCATGAATATATTGTTCAAACAATTCACCGCTACAATAAGCAAGGTGATGTGATATATCACTATGTTGTTTATGTGCTTCATTTTGGTAGTATGTAGCAACCTCTACTCCAAGATGTCTGGAACCTGAATGAATAATGACATATAAAGATTTATCATCTGCTTTATCTACTTCAATGAAATGATTACCACCACCTAATGTACCAAGGCTTCTTTTTATCTTACTAAAGTCAAATTTATTATAGCAATATAGTTTTGTAAGGTCTATTTTATCCACATATCTATGTACATCATCACGAATAGACATTCCACAAGGAATTTTTGAATAAATAAGTTTATCAAGCTGTTGTGGCTCTATATGTCTTTCTTTAAGTTTTACAACTTCCATTCCACAACCTATATCTACACCTACCCAATTAGGAACAACTTTATCTGTGATAGATATCGTAGTTCCTATTGTAACTCCTGCTCCTGTATGTACATCGGGCATTATTCTGATTTTTGAATTTTCCAATATAGGATGATTACAAAGTGCTATTATTTGGGAAATGGCACTTTGTTCTATACTATCTGTGAATACTTTTGCTGTATTATATTTGCCGTTTAATTCTATCATTATACCACCTTCTATGCAAAATCTAAAGCTAAAAATTCATACCCTTTATCATCTATATGATAAAGTTTAGGGTCAACGACGTGAAAACTATCATACCCATACTTCTTGCAATCTTCCTCATTGTGATGTATATGAGATTTAGTATTCTTTTCGTTATTGCCCCATTCTATAACTTTGGAAGTAAATTCTTCTACAGTTAAAGGTTCGAGGTATTCATTATATATAGTAACAAAGGGTTCATTTATAAGGTTGATTACATCGTCAATGCTATTAATTTTAGAGTGAGACTGAAATAATGGCTTCCAACCGCTACTTCTTTTAGCAATATGTGTTTTATACCCCCAATCAGGTTCATCTGTTAATTCGTAAGTAAGTTCATAGTACAATAAAACATATAAGTTTATAAAAAGTTTATAAGAACATATATAAATATATGCTTCCGCCCGTACTAATAGGCAATATTACTTATATCATAATATGGAAATTCACACAAAATATATTAAATAATTATACATTATTTAACAAATTAAGGTCTTAGGCATTCTTGATTACAATATAAGTGCTAGGGAACTTTCCCTATAAGCTACAAGCTAATGAATCCACTGGTTCCTGTGCTTGCCTTATAAGAAAATGTAAATAGAAATTAAAAACTGTATAATATTAAGCTGATTTTTTATTAGTTTTTAACTTATCCTTAAATCCTTGACATTTACGAGCTATAACAAATGCAGCACCTTGATGCGAAGTTAATTTCATAGGTTTACAATACTTTTGTTTAGCTATTTTAGTAGTATTATGCGGTTTTACAAGAATTATAGTGACCTGCCTATTAAATCCTAAATCCTGCATTTTCTGTTTATATCTACTATAATCAAACTTATGTATCATATCATTATATTTCTTTCCTTTCTTGGATTTAGCTTTAGTTTGTTTAGCTTTAGTGGATTTGAAGTCTAAATCTTCCATAGCAATATCCTTACCCTTTTTGGTAACATAAGATATAATTTGACTAATAGTTTGTTCTATCTCGGTCTTAGCTTTATTTCCGGTTCCATGATAATTAAGGTTATATTTTTGTAAATGAACTAAATTACCATATTTATCAGTTTCTGCCAGCTGAATAAAACCGTTGTTAAAATCAAGACCTATAACTCCATTATCGTTTCTGGTAACAGAATTAATTTTGTAATAACTCTTAGCATAAACTATGTGTAGGTACCATTTATTACCTTCACGATGGAATCTAAAGTTAATGGCTTGTTTATTAGGCAGATTATTTTGCTGTTTATTTACTAAATCTATAATATCTTGTTTATTATGCTTAAAATTAAGGTTAGTATAGGTAATGTATTTATCTGGGTCATATTTACTATAATTTCCTCTTTCAACTTTGCGTAACATTATAGAAAAAGTATCAGTTATATCGTCATAAGTTAAAGCACACATCTGGTTTCCATCTCTTTCATTAACTGAACCGGATAACCAGATATTCTTATCCCTATTCTTAACAAATGTATTATACCACTTAGTATGTGTGTTAAATCCATTTTCTTCTAAATAATGTTGTCTACGGAATAAATCCTTAGTTCCAAAACAAACTTTATAAATCTTATTATCAATTTGATATTGTAAATTATTATATCTAATATTAAGTCTATTTAACCTGTTCTTCTGATGATATAAACTAAATTTATAATGCCTATAAGTATTTAATTGCTTTTCAGAAGCCGTATTATTTGTAACTAAGGGTTTCAACTCAGTTAAAATTGCCAAAGACTTATTGACTTTCTTTTGTTGTGATTGAATCTTACTCTTTAACTGTTTTAACTCCGTTTTCTTTAATTCCATATATGCTTTCATAAATCCACGAAGTTCCCTAATAATAGAATTAATTGCCCTACTATGTAATCCATAAATAAGTCTACAATGTTGTTCAAACTTTACATCTGTAGGATAATTTTTCTTATATTCTGGGTCAATCATCTCACTCCATATTCTACGTCTAACAAGTTCATATTCGGTTACAGCAACATTAAGATAATTCACCAATTCAGAATCTTTCTGTAGTCGTGTTTCAACTGTAACAACTCTTTCTATAGTTTCACTCATCAGCAAAATCCCCTACATAATAATTTTGTTAAATACATTATAACACATATTAAACTAAAAGTCAATAAGGTAAAAATTACAAGTTGGTTACAATTTTTGAGATGTAGTTGACACTTATAGTGATTTATGTTATAATAAGTTATAGAGTATAAATTATTATATTTAATTATATTTTAATATAAAAAATGTAAAGAAATATTATATTCGCTCAGTAATGTTTCTATAAGATTATAAACATCCTTCTTAACCATACTACCTTCTGTAGACAGAATTTCAGATACATTTGTATAAAATTCATTCATGAAATTATATAGATTCTTCCTATCTATGTTTCCAATCTTAGGTAAATTCTTCTCCTTATACATAAGTTTTTCAACATATGTTCTTATAGCTGAATTATATGTATCTGCCCAATTAAGAAATAGATTTTCATATATAAGTCTATAGGATAAAAATTTATGTGTTCCTTTCAACTTCTGCATTACAGGAATAAAACTGAATATTTCGCCTTCCCAATGATTTCTACAATCACTATCACGCCAATAATATAGGCACATAAGATGTTCTCTTATTTTATCACTCACACGAGAAACTCTATTTATTTCCTGTGACCTACTACTTGCAAATTCCCTAATTAACTGAACCATTTGTATTTCCTCCTTAAAGTTGTTTATTTAATTTAGTAATATAACTATCAAACCTCTCTACGGTTTTCATAGCTTCTTCTTTACGCACTGTGAATTCAGATATAAGAGCTTGCACATAAGATTTTGTATCTTGTGTAGTTTTTACCATTTTTACCCCTTCTAAAAGTTTGCCTACATCTTTATCATCAAATTGTTTGATATTATACATAGAATTGTGTGAAAGGTTTGGACTTACATTTTTCCAGAATACATTTTGTATAGTTTCTCGCCCATCGGAGTATGTACGAATTGTAACGAATTTACGACACTTTATAGGAGTAAAATTTATTTGTGTACAGTCACAACCTTTATTATTCCTACCTAAAACACGAGGTACATAGTAAAGATAAAAAGTTTTATGTTCAGAAGTTTCTACGGTCTTTTCTTTCATGGTTATAGGTTTTTTAGGCATAGTCATTTTAAATAACCCCACTTTCTTCTGCACATTCCAAAGTAGTAAAAATCTTCGACATTAATTCATATGTATAAAATGGTTTTATATCATTCCAACTTACCACATAGTCAGCTTCGGGGATATATTCTACTAACTGTATACAATCATCATTATTATGTTTAATGTATTTAGCATAAATTTCCATTCCACCTTTGGTACATATATAGAAAAAGTTTTCTTTTTCAATTCTTTCCTCATTAGTCAACATCTATCAATCCTTTCTCCACAAGTTCCTTCTTATACTGTCTCGTTTCTCTATGTCTTTGATTTACAACATCCTTATCCAATGTTTTCCGATAACTTTTCATGTAATTTATGCTATACGCATATTGTTTTTCTTTAGCTCTTTCATTTACAGCTAAACAGATTGTCTTCTTGCAAACTCCATAACTATCCGCTAATTGTTGATACGTATAGTCACCACTTGCATATAAATCTCTAATCTCCTCTTTTTGTGTAGCAGATAATTTATGCCTTCTATCAAATTCTTTTGGTATTTTGACCGTAGATAAATTCATTTCACTTACCTCCAAAAACAATTTTAGCACATTTAGGACCTACACCAAGCTCAATGGACTTAGGGTCTACAAGGGCTTTTCCGCATTTACAACATTTACCCATATGCTGAAGGGTAATTTTTGTATCAATATCTGCATCATTGGCATGAGTAATTACCCACATAAGAGCAAGAATGCGATTATCTTTAATAGAATAATTACCAGCTTCGCCTTTGTGATATTTCCAAACCCCACGTATCTTCTTTATATATCCGGAATATGTATGTGCGGAACCGTCCTGTATTTTTACAAAGAAAACAGGAGCATTATGTTTTCTGTAAATGTTATAACTATAATGTGTATTTGTTTTCTTGGAAGTTATTGTAAACCAACTGTTTCCTCCAAAAATGAAGTTTTCAATGTTTTCTTTTTTGATTACATTATTCATATAAAAAACCTCCTTTATTTTTTATCTTGTTGTTATATACATTATAACACACATTATGTAAAAAATCAAGTAGTTTTAATATATTTTTATATTTTAATTTTATAAAAAAAAAAACAGGTTATGATAACCTGTTTTTCATGTTCACAAGAAATAAATTATAGTTAAAGGAATCTTCTATGGTATATTCCGTTATATTTTCAACTAATGCTTCTATACAAGTTTTCCACAATGTGTAGTGTGGGGAATAATTATAAAATTTAGACTCTACTAAATCAAATATATCATATAAATAAACATTACAAAATTGTAAACAATTAAATATATTATCTATTTCGGAAGTAAAAACAGAATAAGATTTAGATGTATTAGATTCTGCTAATGTTCTGTAGATATGCGATTTTAAATATTTGTACAGTTCAGTCCATTGTGGTTGGTTAGACCTTTTATCTCTTATTCTATCCCTATTTCTTGTGGACTGATTAGAAGGTAATGTTTGAGTTTGTTTATATGTATTCCAAACATTTTTTATATATTCATCACGTTCCTTAACATAACGTAAAATAATATCCTTTATATCTTGATATGTTTTATTGTGTGCATTAATAGATACATTAGATTCTGTGTCGTTTACTCTGTGTGTGGATACTCTAAATTCTAATTTATATTCTCCTCCCATACCGTTACCTTCGTTGTTAATTCCATATATGTAATGATTTAAAAAATTTCTATCCCTTTGTAAATAGGATATCACATCGACATCTGTGGAACTTGGCATTTTAAATTTAACCGTTATATATGTAGATATTCCTGTTCTGGCACTACTTTCTACTTTTACATATTCTGTATCAAACCTATCTTCTATTATGGATTTTATTTCTTCACACATTTGTTTTATATCTGCTTTAAGGTCTGTAAATATAGGTAAAGAAGAATAAGTTTCTATATTTCTTTCTGTAGCTTCATTAGAGCCTAAATAATCATTAACATACTCACTATCTAATTTTATGGGTTCGTTATAATCCAATATTCGTAAACTGCCATTCTCTTTTATAAATAATTTCACCAATATCACCTTCAAAAAAAAAATAATCCCTTATTTATATAGTTAGTATAGATAAAGGTTATTCATATCATATATGGTTAATTTCTACAATTAATCTCGTTCAAACCCTATATATGTAGTTACCTTATACTTTTTATCTATATATTTAATATACTCATAAGTGTCGAACTGATTTTTATTAATATTATCATACATATCATATATATTATCATAACCTGATGCATAGTATTCACAAATGTATATAATGTTTTTAAACTTTATATTGGGAAAATTTTTAGTAACTCTATCTATCAGATATTTTTTTCCATCCTTTGTAATGAATACATAACTTTTAATGTTTTTGGGAAAACAATAATCGCGTATACTCTTATCATAATCTTCATACCTTACCCATATTTTATTATATTTTATCATTCTGTGCTTAACGTTTCTAAGTTCTTTTCTCATATTAACTAATTTTTTATTCTTTGTCATTTTAATAATCCTCCTTTTTTTTTATTATATACATTATAACACATTTTAATACATATGTCAAGTAGTTTTAATATATTTTTATATTTTAACATAAAGTGGCATAGGAATAATCCTATGCCACTTATCATTATCCACGTTCCCATACTTTTAATAATTCATGTGCTGAAAAATCTGGGTACAACTCATTTTCTTTAAGCATTTGTGCTACGAGTTTGCTATCAAATTTATCATCTGGACCCCAAGAACCTTTAAAGATTTCAAATGCTATTTCGTCCATTAAATTTACAAAAGACTTATGTTCTTTCATCCATTTCTTTATGTGTGCTTTCTTTGTAGCTCGTTCTACATCCTTACTCTTATCACGATTTTTGTAACTGAAAGCTGCAATGGCTTTTTGTTTAGATTTATAGCCATAGCCTTGTGCATCATCCAGTACCTCCCCAGTTTCTTCGTCAATTACTATATATCTCTTATCCTTTGTGGATAAAGATTCGGCAAAAAACAACTTTTACATTTTTATCATTTATCTTCATCTATCAAACCACTCCTCAGTTGTGCCATCTTCCCAATAAACATTTATTCTAAGCCAACCATTCTTCTGTACCGTAGTAAGCTGATAAAATCTAAGATTATTATTTTCTGGCTCTCTACCACCTTCAATAATAACATCTTCTTCATCCTCATTGGTGGCACTGATAGGCATTTCCTTTCCAAAATCCTTTACCTTCTTATCAATTTCCTTGTAAGTCATAGCTTTTAACCTCCTAAAAATATAAAATGTGTGCAGATGTTATTTATCTACACACATAGTATAACATAAATAATTATAAATGTCAATAGGAAAATAAAAAGTTTTTATTTTAACTTATGTGGACTGTCTTTTTTTGACCGTCTTTTTAGTTGTTCTTCCTTTTCCTGTTCATTTACAATTCTACAAAATTCTTCTGCTTCTTCTTTAGTAGCAAAAACAATACCGCTATCCCATAAGTCATAAGACCAGTTACGGTCAAAGATAGTATCAAGGGTAGACATTGTTATCCTGTTCAAGGTCTGTTCTACTTCCTTATCGTAATAACAAGTTTTCTTTATAGCCTTGTAACTGTAAAGAATTTCATTATAATCAGTAGAAGGTCTGCCCTCATATTTATGTGACACAACTTTCTTTAATTCTGCTGGACTACAAAAATAAACTTTGCCTTGAACGTTGCAACTACAATCCTCTGTAAGGTCTTTTCCGGAAGGGGTTTTGAAATGAATTTTACGTTTATCATCACATTTATCACATTTAGGTAAAAGACATTCTGATTTATAGTCAATACCCCAAGCATTATAGGCTTCACCCATAAGGTCTACGAGAGTTTGTTGTTTCAACTCTTTACGAATATCCTGTTCGAGTTGCCATTTAGTGGATTCATATTCCCTTATCTTATCATCCAGCTCTTTATTTTTAGCTTCCCAATTTTCTTTTAGGTCCTTATAAGTAGCTAACTCCGCTTTAAGATTTTCAATGGTTTCTGTAATTTCTTCCTTTACAGAATTACGAATAGAATCTTTGAATTGTTCAATTTGGGCATCAAATTCTGAATAATCATAGTAGTCATCTTCTTCCCACATAATTAAATCCTCCTTAACCATTATTTCGTTCTACCATAACTTCCTGCTCATGACATTTAAGGCAAACAGAATAACCTAATCCTTTGTCATTATGAATGAAACGTGAACTGTAACCATCCCCAAATAATATTTTCTTTCCACAATTTGGACAGTTTACAGCTTCATCCATATCGTTGCAATATATGGGACAAAACCAATCCTCTGGAACTGCATAAGGTTCATATGATTGTGTTTTCAAATTCCATTTTTTCATTATAAAATCCTCCACTGTAATTAAAGTCTGTTAATGAATTTTAACAAACTTTAATATTATTTATTCTATGAAATCTTCCGCTTGAATTTCGTATATAGCAGTATTATGAAAATGTCCGTCAAAAAATGCACTATTAGTTAGTTCACACAACTTCTTACCACCATGTTTTTCCATATATCGATTATATAAATTACAAGCAGGATTATCAGTAAATGCCCATAACTCTAAACTTACTGCTTTACCATTTGTAAGCATATCAACTACATGGTTATGAACATCTCTTATAAGAATAGGATTTTTCTTATCAATGAAACTCATTAACCCAAAGTCTCTCATTCTTGCATCATGCTCATTGAAATTATAGGAAAAATAACCAATTATCTCGCCGTTAGAATCTAAACAAGCATAACTTCTACGATATTCCCAATTATCGCCTATTTGAAGTTCGTAAAACTCTCCTGCAAAATACCACTTGTATCTTGGTTTTGTCCAACAAGCAGTATTTAACCGCCTAAGTTCTTCTTTATAGAGCTGTGCTGAAACTAACATAGAAAATCCTCCTTAAAGATTAACAGGTAATCCATTAACTTCAACCATTGGGTCATCGATATCAATAACTAAACATCTACGACCATTAATAACAGAGGTATGTACTTTATCTAAAGCATTAGGTTTTACATCTACTTTAATAGCACCACTATCTATTACAGTTTTCTTTTCTACTAAATTAGTAGCTGTAAGTTCAATATTTTCGCCGCATATCTTTTCATATACAGGTTTTACAAGAGATAATCTCTTATCCTCAACACCTACATCATTTAAGATATCTTCAATAGTTTGGGCGTTAATAGTAGTAGCTTCTGTATCGTCTTTATTATCTTCTATAATAGCTTTAATATGTTCATTAATATTATTAAATGTACTATATGTTAAATCTTCATCTACAACAGCTTTAATGATATTTTGGAAACTTGCAAGTTCATTATCAGCTGACATAGTATATGGACATCCAAGTACATTTTCTACAAAAGAAATATTAGGCTTAGATTTATTTTTAGTATAATACATAACTGAATTTATATCAGATGTGCGATTATTAAATGCCGGGAAAAGGAATCCATCCACAGGTGATTTATTGATAATAAGTTCTGTGTTTAATGCCTTTTCAATTTCGTTATCATCTTTATTAAATATAAATCCATTATTACTTGTATCTACAGGACATATAGCAGTAATAATAAATTTATAAACTTCGTCTGATAAATCATCATCTATATCATCATTCATATTTTTATGTCTTACAGAATATGTACAATAAGCTGTTATGATAGTATAAGGACCTGTATATACAGCGTTATCTACTATATGTTTAATGAATATATCTGTATTATATTCATCATCCATTTCTGTTTCTATAAGATTGTATAAAATATTTTGGGGTTTATCTTCTTCATAGGCTTCGCGGGGGAAGTTATATTCTATGAAATTCTTACCCACATTAGTATTTAAAACTTTCTTTAATGTTTCTTCGTATACAGATATATCTACATCCGGTATAGAATAAGCATTTTGTAGTTTAGAATATAATATATTATCTTCCGCATCTACAAAAGCCGTTAATATTCTTTCTATTGTAAAAAATCCATTTTCTAAAGCGAAATTCTTTTTAATTTCGGCTACTTCTTTTTTATTCATTTTTAATTACCTTCCTTTTTAAGTATTTTCAATGTCATCCAACAATTCTCTTAAATCCTTACCTAAATTGCTACAAGTACCGTCATCATCCGGACAATACTTCATTACAAGTTCAAGTACAGTCTGTCTACATTCTTCATATCCCAATATATAGGCAATAGCTTCTTTATCAGTAAAATCAGGGCGACATTGCTTAATGATAGTTAGTTCTAAACGCCGATTTTTAATTTCTGTGGGTAAATCAACCATTTTAATCCTCCTGATTTATTAAATCTGCTATTTTGTGGTATCTTTCCACATAGTAAGGTTCTATCATTCTTACAACTTCCAAAAGTTCTTTGTTAATCTGCTTTTGAACCTCAAGTTGTTTATTTAATTTTTCTATTTGGACATAAAACATGGGTTTGTATTCCATCATTTTCAGTTCTCCTTGTTAAGAGATGTTTAAGTTTGCATTCATTTTTAAATTTTCGTCCCTATCTTAAAATATGCCTTGGTATAGTAATGTATTTTTCAAGTTTACATTCAGCATCTGTTGTACTACTTGCTAAAATGCAAAATACTGTTTTTTCTATGCCACAATCTTCCATTTTACAAATAATACAAGGGTGATTTCTACTTAACTTATTTTCTATTCCAAGAGGAAGACTATAAGTTATTTTAAAATCATACTCACCTTTTTTAATGATTTCCGCAATATAATACTTTTTAGGCATTATTACCACTCCTTTTATATTGATTTTTTTTTTAATAATTATCTGCAAGACGAATTGTAAATCCACCTATGTCATCTTCGTCCACATCAAAGAAATCTTCGAACTGTTCAACAATACTCATTACCTTTTCATATTTATCTAGTAAATTCTCATAATCTCCCGATAAACCCTCATAATCCTTTTGATATTTAAGTCTTTCTGCTTCCTTTTTACCTAACTTTTCAAGTAACTGATTAATTTTATTATCTAATTCTGTAAACTTGTTTTCATAGGCTGTACGTTCATCATTTGTTAGCTTTTCAGAATTATCTTTAGTTTCTATGGCAAGGTCTTTATTTATGAGATTATTAAAAATAGTTCTAACTTCACCTTCAGTCATATCGGCTTCTGTAAAATAAGTACCTGAATAAATAGGACCATTCTTACCTACACCATCTATTTTAGGCAAAGATAAACTCTTTAATGGTAAATAACGAATAGTAGTATCTGGCATCATAAATACCATAACAGCTACATCAGAACCTGACATCCAATCACATATAAACATATTATTTCACATCCTCAAAATTAGTATCAATTTCGTATTCGTACAAATATCTATCTATTTGTTTGTGTAAAGCTGTATAAATATAAGAATAATCTTTATGTTCTTTTATACAATCATGTATAAATGTATAAATAGATTCTTTAAATTCTTTAGGTAATTCTTCTACATCAAACCTATTAACATAATTTGAATAACACTCGTTGAAAATAGAGCTATTAGGATTTGTTTCGGCTTCATCAGCCTCCTCAAAATCTACATCAGTAACATATGTAAAAACTCTTATTCTGTTAGTTCCAAATCTATCCCTTTCATTTTCTATAATACAAAAAGCAATAGCAGGGTAAGAATCAGGTTCTTCTACTATATGTCCATTTCTATCTACAAAGTCTTTAAATGTTTCTAATGGCTCACCAGTGTCCTCATCATATTTCATGCCAAAACCAAAGAAATCTTCCCATTCTTCTACGTTACCAAAACAGTGTTGGCAATCTTCTACGAAGGCTAAGAAATCTAAACGATTATTAAATTTGTAAAAATCATTATACTTTTTATACATTTTTAAATACCTCGCTATCTGACCAATCTACTGTTATTTTATAAGTGCGAGGGTCTGAATCGGTTTCCTTGATAATTACATCATAACCAAGTTTCTTTAACCCATCCTTTGCAATAAATATACAAGGTTCACCTTCAAGCGTTTTAGGTATATTGGAAATACCAAAAGAATTTCGATACTCAAAGTAACCATGTTTGGCACTATTTTCAATACCTTGATTAATCATTTCACAAAATGAATCTATGTTATCCTCTATACAATGTTTTGTATAATCATTCATTCCTAAAGCATCCCTCATTAATTATTTTCCTTCCTTCCTATTATGTTCGGTTCCAAAAGTGTGCTCCCATATTTCGTCTAATCTATTATATAGGTAATCAACATCGTTACATCTTAATTTAATTTGCTTTTCCTCTATATAATACTTCAAACGCTCCACTTGAGATTCAAAAGCTTTCTTATTTGTTATTGTACACCAGTGATTACAACCATATCCATTATGACTAATGTTAGGTGAATCAGCTACGAACCAACCGCTTTCTACATAAAAGTCCATATTAACAATATTTGGTTTAAAAAGTTCTCTATAGTAATCACTTGATGTAAAATCAGATGGTAATTTCATATAGAATACAAGTTCTTCATTACCTTGATAATTAAAATCTGACCATACCATAAACAAGTCATTATCATCTGAATCAACAACTGTCTGATAATCTGAACACATAGTTTTACTTGTTACCATATAAATAGTTTCAAACCATTTACGGTTACGCTGTCTTTTAACTTCAGCAAGTTCTTCTTTCATATACTCTATCTGCTTCTCATACTCTTTTATCTTAAAATGTTCATTATAAAGGTCTTTACAATCTTCTCTAACTTCATCATCTGTTCCTAATTGTATAGTTACAGATGCTTCCAACGTATTATTATCATAGTAACTTAATTCGGGTGTAAAGAATACTCTTGGACAATTAGCAACTTCAATATCTGTACTATTTCTATGTCTAAATATAATATAAGCTCCGTCCGTCATACTACATATATTTTCAGATAGTCTTTGTCTCTGTTGTTCTTTTATATCTTTTAGACTTATGTAATTATTCATAAACATATCCTCCATAAATTTTCTATATGTATATTATAACAGTTTTTGGAGGTAAAGTCAATGTGTTTTATAAATTTTAGATATTTAACTTATTGATAAAATATAAAAAAATAAGGGTTGATTTCTCAACCCTTATAATTAATCTAAATCTATCCCTCCTGTTTCATAGTAGTCACATTCTTCCAGTATCAAATCCACACTCATTTCACACATCCAACAATAACCATTTTCATAGTATTTACAGTCACCCCAAAGTTCACAAGGTTGTTTAGGTATTACAGTATTGTCCTTTTCTATAGGTTTTGTAGTTATAGTTTTTGTAATTGTAGGTATTTGCTCTACAGCTGGAATTAGGATAGGATAAAAGCTATCACAATTCACCACTAAGGTCATACTCTCATAGAAAGGTCTTTTATACCTCAAAAAATTTGTTATATCTGCAAATAAATTATAAGCATTAGAGGTATTACAAGGAGATGATTGCCATTCTCTAATATCATCTACTGTAATTCTATCAAGTATTAAATTAAAAGATGTATAGTATTTGCCACTTGGTTTAAATGCTTGTACTTTAAAAATTACAGTATTTTCCGGGTAAACAGTATCTATGTTTTCATCTTTTGTAATGAATATTTCATCAGCAACTTCATATTTATCCATCAATTAATCGCCTCCTAAATATCTAATAGCTTGTTCCTTTTCTTCCTTAGATATATTGCATATTTCAATTTCTTTGTTATTATGAAAACAAACCTTTGCCTTTATTCCAATCTTTTCGCCATAAAAGTTTTTAGTATCACCCCAATGTAAATATGTGACATCTTCAACACAGATATGACAATCACCAAGTTTAACAAACATTACATATCTCCTTCTCTACTTACTAAGATGAAAATTTTGTTTATTTCTTTCAATTAATGTTTCTGAACTTCACGTTCAATTGCTGAAATGTTAAGAATAGCGTCAGATGCTTCAAATAAATTCCATTCTACTCCACCATCAGTCACGGCTCAAATTTTGCCTTTTTCGGATTTCTTTACGTCAATAATTGTCAGTTCCATAAAATCATTCTGTCGTGGTACAACATCTGTCTCCTACCTGAAATTCTCTACCATAACAATCTTTCATTGTTATCTTCCTCCTTATTCGTTAAATTTGAAAATTTTGTTTATTTCTTCTGCCTGTTCAAATGTTACATCTTCTGTTTTCAGTTCTTTGAGATTAGCCATTACTTTCTTAATATACACATCCTGTTTAATTTTTTCTATCTTCTCTGGTGTTGCAATTTCAATATGAGTTCGACAATATGCACCTCCACCTCTTGCAGACCCATTAATATTAAACAAAATACCATCCACTTTTATCAATCCAGTAGGGGTTATTTTTTCTACAGCTCTAACAGCAGTACGACCTGTATAGCAGACAAATACCTTATCTCCAACCTTTAAGTTCTTGAATTCATTGTTATTCATATTTACTCCTCCATTTTCTATATAGTATTTCCTTACCTTACATATATATTATAACACATATATATGTAATTGTCAAGTGGTTTTTATATATTTTTATATTTTAATTATGTTATAAAAATAGGAGTTAACAATAGTAATTGTCAACCCCTTTCTTATGCTTTTCCTTTCTCGAATACTTAGTCTTATCTGTAACTACCTTAGTTATAGGATTTACAGTATCCCAAGATTTACGTTTTAAGTTATTTAGTCTTTTCTGTTCTTTCTTTGAAAGTTTTTCGAAAGATATAAAATTATTCATATAAAAACCACCTTTACAAAATTTATTTACTATATATAGTATAACACAACTATTTAGATTTGTCAAGTAGTTTTTATATATTTTTGATTTTTAACTAAATAAAAATATCCGCAGAACTTTTTAGTCCTACGGATGTGGTGTAATTATAAAGCTGAAACAGTCTCATCAAAGTCTTTTACAGATTGCACAGCTTCATCAATTGTTACATTTTCATCCCTTGTATAAATATCTGGCACATAATCATAGTATTTATCCTTTATATAAGGTTTAGAAAGTACCATAGAAATCTTGGCAAATCCTTCAACATCTGTTGTATCATAGCTTCTATCCCACAGATAGTTAAAACAAGCCCAAGCAGAGGTCATATTTACCATATTAGTACCAATATCATCTGTAATAGGATTAGTGCCTGTAAGAATTCCAGTAGTTGTAACAGCGTTCTTACACAGTTTTTCTAACTCTGTAAGGTTAATGTTCTTTACATTTGTTCTATCTAAAACTTTTACAGCAGTAGCAAAAACTTTAGATTCTACATCCGGGTAATTTGTACTCATAATTAAATCCTCCTAATAAAAATATGTCTGTGGTTGTTTTTCTTACTGTACACATTATAACATACTTTAATATAATTGTCAAGAGGTTTATATACATTTTTATTATTTAACAGATTAGAATATGATACGGTTGTTTACATATTCTGTGTCTTGTGTAAAAATAGGTATTTCTTTATCTACAAACCATTTACCTTCTTCATCTTTTATTGCACAACTACCACGCTTTTCAGATGTAGGTAAATCGTTCCAATTAATGCCTTTCTCTGTAAATAGTTTATCCTGTAAAGATTTTACTTTAATTCCTTGAAGTTCTTTATGTGAAAAATACTGCTGTGCAAGAGAGTTTACAGAATTTCTTTCAGCATCCTGTTGTCTCCAAATCAGACAATTATTAACTTCTTCTTTTGGAACATTAAAAACTCTACAATCAAAGTAAGCGCCCTTATCAAGTTTTCTTTCTATGAGCTTTATTTTATCATTCCACTTACCATCTACATTATCTTTTCTTAATCCGTCAAGAATAATTCTTAAAGACCTATCAAAAGCTAATGTAGCATAAGAAGTAGCAACGGAAACCATTTTCTGTACGTTATATCCAAACCATGCGTCTGTATCTAATTTTAGGTAGTCCTGTAAAACAAGTGTTATTTCGTCACTCTGCGTATATCCGAGCACACAGCCTTGAATTTCCTTACAAAGTTCAAGCATAGTTCTTTGCATAGAATTTACCATTACAAAATCAAAAGGCTTATCGAAACCTTTTGTAAAACTGTGAAATGCCTTACCGTCAAGTCTCATAATAACAGGTGTTCTTCGTGTTAAGAATACTTTAGGTACTGCTTCATAGCATTTCATTCTATCTCCCAGACTATCTTTAGTTGTTTTACTCATTATTCTTTTCCTCCTGATATTTTATGGCGGTTTTTAGATAGGAAGCAAATTGTTCTACCATTGCTAAAAGATGTTTAGCTTCTTTATGTTTAGCTAACTCAAATGTTAAAGAATTTAAAGGCATTATATAGTTTTTATAGTTATCCGTCACCGTAGCATTATCTATTTCGTGCAAAATATGTAAAATCAATTCTGTCTTTTCCTTTGTATCTAATTCTTTTATATAATTTAAAATAGTAGAATTATCTACTTCAAATTCAACTGTTTTATTTAGTTTCATTTGGTTCACTCCAATCTATATTGAAAAATATATCTTCTTCTGTTTCTTCTTTATATATCTTAAACCCATAATCTTTAAAAGGAAGTATCCAACAATTATAAAGGGCTTCAATGTCTGTAAAAGATTTAGATACCCTTATGGGTAAAACATATTTGCCGGTTTTAGCCATATCTTCAATGCCATTACTTACACCTATTAAAGATAATGGACATAATCTGGAAGACTTGTATTCTTCACAAGAAGCCGGATTATTTATGTGTGCTTTAGTTATTTCATTAGCTGTTTTAGCATCAATTATAGTCATATAAACGCATACTCCCAGTCGATAAGGAATCTCCAATTTATAGGTTTACTGTCTCCATAAACCAAAGGAAATTTTTTAATTATATAACCCTTTGCACCTAAAATATCAGTAGTGTCAAATAGTACACGGTTAGCAAAAGGTTCATTTGGATATATAAAAGAAACATTAGTTTCTCCTTTAGCAGCAGCCTTAGATATACTATCATTTATTTTCTTTAAATTCTCTTCCACAGTTTGTTGTACTCTCTTTTCATATTCTTCTTCTGTTTCTATTTGACTTTGTTTAAACTGTATTACAGTTTTATGTGCTTCCTTAGCACTAAGTAAAAAATCATACATTTTCTTTATCCTCCCAACTTATTGTTACATAGTAAATAGTATCTCCGTTATCTACTTCTGAATCTACATCAACTGTAAAACCTCTATTTTTATAGTATTTCACAAAATTTGTAAACAGAGCAATTATCCCTGTATCTTTTTCAACCACTTCAAAATTATTATAGCAAGAAGCATTTATTCCTCTGCGAATATAAGTACCTCCCCGTATAGCTGTTCTTAAAATTTCATAATCCATATCCATAACAAGAGTCATGAAATTTCTAAATGTTTGTATGTCTTCATCTTTAAATCTTGAAGCACAATTAGCAACTTCATGAATTTTTGATGCTGTAAGAGAACAATTGTCTGTTTTCTTTGTGGGTAAATTAGGTCTTATAGCTGTGTTATTTTCTGATTCTTTTGCGGTACAAAACATATAAATATCCTCCTTATAGTTTAGTATAATCCGGCATTGTTAATGTAGAAGGTATATAACCTTTATCATTTTTGTATATACTATCATACTCTTCATTATAATACTTCTCTATATCTAAAAGCTCTTCTAAATATTCTAAATTCCAATCAAATTTAGCAGCTTCCCAATTGTTATAACCCTTATATTTAGTAGAAGGTTTATTTAGTATAGAAACTAATAATTTCTTATCTTTATTGTTTAAATTCCAAAATCCCTTTCCATCATTGTGTATTACATAATCACAACGGTTAAATAGTATTCTGATAATTTTAGAAGCTCTTTGATAGTTAGAATCATTTAAGAATTTAAAGTATGGGTCTCCAGCTCTATGAGAATCGGGGTTCACAGTTATCATTATACTATACTCACGACTTTTATAGATTGTAGCCATTTCATTAAGATTTTCAAAAGTATCTTCTATAATATGTATCATAAACAACCTCCTATAAAAATAAAAACCTATTTTCTTTATATATATATTATAACATAAAATATGTGCAAAGTCAATAGGTTTTTAAAAATTTATTTATTTATTATTATCCGAAGTAGGTGAAATATTAACAGGTGTTAAAGTGGGTTCTGACTTATCCCAATTTCTTAACTTTGCCAAAATGTAAGTACGATATTTCCTATGTAGCTTACGTCTGGTTCTCTTTACCATTATAGTTTTCACAACCGTTACCCTCCCAGTCCGTAATTATAGTCCCTTGTGCCGTTACAGCATTTAAAAACTTGCAAAAACTCATTTGCCTAAAATATTCTTCATTTATATACATTCTGTATAATTCAGAAGTACTTGCTTCAATGATAAATCCATCCTAGGTTTTCATTTTTACTCAACCCACCTTACTCCTATATTTCCAGTAAATGTATCATTCACACGCTCATATAGCATTTTAAGAACATCTAAATCAAGATATTCATTGTGTCCTAAATGATATATAAATTTACCATGAGGTTCTTTGTCTATACTCATTGTAAATTCATCCCAATGTTCAATTTGGAAATTAATGAAATCATTACCAGAACCTCTACGGTACATTCTACCTATCCATTCATCAAGACAACCATTATGAGGATAAACAGTACAGAAAGGGATATTGTTATCCTCTAATGCTTGTCTAACCTGTAAATGTGAACTTACAAAAATGAAATCTGCTTTACCTATATTATCCTTTATATGTTGAATATAGTTATTAGGAAAATCTGGGTTACGTCTTTTTACCGTTTCATTTTTAATCCTTTCTATATATGTCTCGGAAGACATTAAATGAGGTACAAGTTCAAAATCCTTTCGGCATTGTTCCAACTCCTCTTCGTTTCTTTTCCTATATTCCCAACTAAAGTTACTTGAATCCGAATCAAGTATTTCATAGGTGTTTTGATAGTTGTTAAAAGCATAAGACTTTCCACAACAAGGGAAAGCGGAAATCACAATTGTATCCATTTTTTTTTATATCCTCCATTAAATTAAATTATCAAATTTATTTCCTGTTATCCAAAAACCTTGTAATCCACCTATATCATCCAGAGAATATACTTTATCACTCAAAACTCCGTTAGATATAATTTCTCTAAATTCGACAGCAAGTTCTTTTTCATTCCACTTAACAAGATAATTCACAAGAAAACTTTTAGGAAAACCGTTGAAATCATCATAACTATCTTCTGTTGTAATAATATCTCCTATATATAAATCAGTCTCTGTAACTTTCTTTATATAATGTCCTTTAACTTTTTCAAGTTTAGGTTCTTTTATTTTTCCTACACACTGACAAAGAGTTGTTATATCTATCTTGTGAAAGCCTGTATTATTATAAATGTTATGTTCGACTTCTATTTCAGATAGGTTTGATTGATTAAACATAGCAATATAGCTACCATAAACCCATTCATTATTATCTAAAGTTTTAGCTCTATATTTAGGTTCCATTATTTACTCCTCTTAACTATTATCTTCTTTTAGTTCTTTACCACATAATGGACAAAATTTAATATCCCTAATTTCGTAAAAATCAATTCCGGTATCGGGATACTCTACTTGATATAAGCTATCACCTTTTTCAAGTCCATATTTTTTACATAATTGACACTCTTTATTTACATCTTCCTTTAACATCTTTTAATCCTTTCCAATTAATGTGAAAATATAAATTTCACAGTCATTATTTATATTACGTACAATCCTGAGTATTTCTGTTAATGTAGAACCACTTGTATTGATGTCATCCACTATAAGTAATTTACCTTTTTGTATAGATTTTAACATCTTTTCGGCATTATGGTCCTTTATAGTTAAATAATTCTGAATGCACTGTCTGTATTTTGGTTTTACATTATCCGCTATAGAAAAGTATGTAAGATTATGTATTTTTGGCATTAAAGTATTTTCAATATAATTGTAAATCTGATTATATTGATTATCACCGATTTCTCCTGTATAGTTAAAATCAAATAAATTCCAATCAAACTCTACATCTACCGGTAATGTTTTTACAAGTTCAAAACTACCTTTAAAGGTACTATGTTGACATAATTTACCTATTTCATTTACCATAATATGAGTAAGATTGCTCCTATTCGACCTTGGGTAAAGTACAGCATCAAATGCACTTAAATTTTCTTCTTTATTAAGTTCAAGTAAAGGTCTTCTTATAAATTTTCTTAATGAATTATCATCAATACTATCTTTAGATAAACCTTTAAGCCATTTGATAACAGTTGTTCTGTCAACTCTACTTGTAGAAGGATTAAAAACATAGCCGAAATAATAAGTATTTCCTCCAAAATCTGACTTATATATAGAAGAATGGAGAATGTTTATAATATCCTCCGGACTATCATTGTCAGCATTTAACACAACTTTACCATCCTGCACAGAAATACCATCTCTAATAAGTCTTACCATAAACATTCTCCTTTCATTCTTTACAGAAAATATTTTGTATGGTCAAAGATATAAGTAAAACCGTTGTACTCACAATGAGTATTCAGTAAGTTCTTAGGAACTTCATTTGCCTTATATTCGTGCCATTCTGCGTGTCCGACATCTTTAATAGCCACTCTGACAATATCATCTGGTTTTGTTTCATTATGTTTAAGAACAGTTTTCATCAGCATATAAAATGCCTCCTTGCATTTATTTATTCCTAAACATATTATAACATATCTTTTTGCAAAAGTCAAGTGGTTTTTAAAAATTTCAAAAAAAAATAAAAGAAAATGGATGTCATACATATGTATAACACCCATTTTCAATCTATGTAAGAACCCCAAGGAGAAAGCGATAATTATTTACTGTAGACTCTTCCTGTCTCTGGGTCTAACTCTAAATTATATCTATCCATTAACTCATCATTTTTAGTTTCAGGGTAAATATCGAATTCAGTAAGTTCATCAGATGTTAAGAATCTATCTGTATAAATAAGTGTAATATAATTATTTACATCATACCAATCTATTACTTTTACATCTCTTGGAAGCATACCAGGACCTATGCCGTGTTTAGTAAAATAAATATAAGGTTTATTAGTATCTTCTTTTATTGTAAGTTTGGATACTTTAGGCATTCGCATTTCTTTTTTAGTTTTCTTGCCTTTACAACCTTCTTCTACTTCATCATCTTCCTCTTTTTTATGACAAGCCTCTTTATGACAGCCCTCGTCAAATTCATCTTCATCTTCACTATCCTCAATACCAAGCCATTCTTTAACAGTATCGAAATCAAACCACATAAGGTCATTAAGTTCTGTTGCTGACATACCATCTGGGTACATATCTTCTAATATAGCTTCAAGTTCGTCAAGTTGGTCATAATCAAGTTCTTCTGCATTAGAAGCCCCACCAGACCAGAAATCAAAATCTCTTAAGCTTTCTTCTCTATAAATCTTCATAATAATACAACTCCCTCATTTAACTTCTTGTACAAGTCTAGCAAATCCATTATTAATAGACTGCTTTACAAATTTCTTAAATGTATCAGGAAAATCAACATCAACATCTTCCCAACCTATAAAACTATTACTCCAATATTCATCCATAGTTTCATCGTCTACAAATTCATTAGCATCTACTATGTAATACTTTTCATCCTTATAGAGATTCGGAACAGGTATTTGTTCAACAATAATAGTTGTATCATCTGACATTTTATCTCCATACCCAAGTATTTCATTAATGCAATATTCAATATAATCTATAGTAACATCTTTTTCATATTCACTATGTACACCTATTCTTATTTTATTAGGTAGTATATGAATATCGGGCTTACCATATCTTTCTATTACATTAACCCAACCTGGAAGTTCTTTAGCTATATAATCATCCTGGTTTTCTTCCATATTATATCCAGTAATTTCATAATAAGCTATATATTCAGTATCATTATATTCTTCCCTAATAACCATAAATAATCACCTATCACTCTCGTGTATTATCTAACACTGCCTTAACATCTATAAGTGCATCTACCACATCTGCCATATAAGTAAAGCAGGATTCCAATGTTTTTAAAATATCATTTTTATCTTTTTCTGATAGTTTATCTAAATCGTAATCTTCCATAAAACCTGCCGACCATAATTCAGATAAACCGGAATCTAAAGTTTCTAAATCGTCAATGTAAGAAAATATATTATAACATCTAGATTGAAATTCATTTATAAATTTATCATTGTCTGTATATTCTTCTCTAATAACCATAAATAATCACCTATTTTCTAATTCATTATAAACATCATAAATAACACTGCTGTTTTTATTAAAATAGTAAAAATTTCAATAAAAACTTTAATAAAGTTTATTAACAGCCTTTCGACTATCCACAGTGACTTTATTAGGACTGAGTGCATAAGATATGGTTGTAGAAATCATATCTTGTAAGCCCTCTACTACATAACTTTTATCAAGTGTTTGTAGATACTTTTTCATTATTTGAAGACTGGCATTAACATCTGTATTGATATGTAAATGTTGATTGGTTTGAAATAAACCGCGATGGATTCTTCGTTTCTTATTGTAAAACTTCTTTTTAACAGGTTCTTGGTCAAGAAAAGAAGTTCCAGAACTATAAGACTCATTAACTCTAACAACAGTTATGCCTTTAAGTTTAGCCTTATATTCTATTTGTTTTACAAATATAAGAAATGGAATCTGTTGGAAATTCTGATTGGTTTTACTATCACCTTTAATTTCTTGTTTCCAACCTTTATTATAACCAATAATAATAGTATCAATATTATTGCTTTCTGCATAATCAACTACAAATTTACTATATCTATGCATTCTGGCTTCAATCTTGTTATTACGGTTAGTAAATAATCTTTGAATATGTTTAGAGTTAGATTTTTGCTTACCGTTCTTATACATCGGTAACAAAGATTTACATTTAGATATTTCCTTATTATAAAATTGATTTACAGACTTTAAATCTTTGCCATTTAACAAAATAGGTTGAGTACCTATATTTGTGGTAATGGCTGCTAAGTTATCTACGCCTAAATCAATTGCTAAGAATCTATCCTCTGTCTGTATAAGTTTCGGCAAATCTACTTTAAATACTAACTCAATCTTATATACTTGATTGGAACAAGGTATAAATCTTATCTGACATAACTGCCCTTTATTATGAAAGTTTATCTTGTAATCATTAAGATAGGATGGAAGTTGAACATATTTATCAAATACTTTAAATTCCTGTTTAAGAAGTATTGCAATATATGTTTGTTTATCTTTCTTATACTTAGGTGGCTTAGGTTTACCTTTAAATTTAGAACTATCTTTTTCATAGGCTTTACTGGCTTTGAAAAAAGATTTCCACTCAGAATCAAGTTGACGAAGACATTGCTGAGATATTGTGGCTCTTGGAACATCCCTATATATTTCTACTAAATCTGGATGCTTTGTGTTCTTAAATATCTTATCTGAATCTTCATACATTAAAACTTTGTGGTTTTTCTTTGAAAAATAGTTCTGTCTTACAATAAAATTAGCCTTATTCCTTAATCTCTTAGACTTAAAACATAAAGTATCTATACATTCCCACATTTCGTGACCCGGCTTTATAATATGTTTTTCTACCATTTTCATAGTAGAACTATCTTCTTCCTCATTATTATCTTTTACTACAGCAATTTCAACATCATCTACCATAAAATAACCCTCCTTTCTATATAAATATAAGCAAAATATAATTTTTAATATTTTACACATTTATTATAACATATTTTTATGTAATTGTCAATAAAAATTTAAAAATAAATATCACATAATTTGCTCATTTATAACTTAAAAATTTGTACAAGATAACTAAAATAAACAAATAATATTAAATTCTATAACAATAATTTCTAATTTTTAATAAAATTCTACACTATATGCAAGTGAAGCTGTACGGTTTAGAGTTTCTATGAAATAGTCCTCTTCCTCCGAAATATTTGAATTAGCTACAACTTCATAATTACCAACAGATTGTGTAAAACGTTCACCTAACTTACGCACCACAATCATCACTTCCTTTATATAAAAGTAAAGTGTAGGCACAAACCTACACTCATAAAGTAAAAATAAGATAAATTAATTATATATAAAATAATATAAAATCTTTATTTAGTTATGGAGGCTTCACGTTCTCTTGCTCGTTCTTCACGCTTTCGTATAGTAATTAGTAATTCTTCCTCTGTATTGAGTAACTTTGTTTCCCAATTATTTACAGTTTCATTATATCCTAACTCCTTAAAATAGTTTATAATTTCACGCCTTGTTCTTGCTCCACACTGATATAGTAATCTTAAATCTGTTACATATTTAGCTATATTATCTGGTGTAGGTTTTATTTCTATTCCAAATAATTTAGACTGTTTATCTATGTATCTGGCAAGGCAATTTCTCGCGCGACAAGATAGGGAACTATTATATATAGTATCTTTTGATACTATTATATGTGCCATAGGTACATATATTTCATCAAATAATAACTCGCGCCAAATCTTAGTCTTTGGTATCTTTTCAAGAACAGCTTTTACTTTCTGTTCCGCACAAGTTTTAGTATAATTATTCCTATCCCCTATTTCCTGATAAGTTAATTCATCTTTATATCTTTCATATAAAGCCTTTAAACAACCTTCTGTAAAATATTTATTAAGAGTATTAAGAAAATGATTTGTAAACATACTATTAGCATTATCTTCATACTTATTATCCCAATAATCCATAGACTTGATTATATCCCGATGTAAACTATCTTTATAATTTTCATCTAGCTTTTTTCTTTTACAGTGTATTATAATAGCATCTGTAAGTATTCTAAGTTCATATGTTTTCATATTTTTTATCCTCCTTATAGTATAAAAACAAAATTATATTTTTATATATTATAGCATATTATTGCATAAAAGTCAATAGGAAATTATAAATTAATTTTATTACTTATGTTCAAACTTAGATAAATGCTTCTGATATTCTGGTAATGTAATTATATCATTCATTGTTCTACATAAATCTGTTACAATGTAAGAAGAACCGCAACATTTTATGCAACAACTATTTTCATAGTAAGCAAGTCCAGCTTTACCATATCTTAAACTTACCATATTCTTAGGAGTGATTGCTTTAACATTGGGTATTTCAAGCCTGAAAACATAGTCGCTATCCGTTGTAAATTCTATCCACATTTCACAATTATCAAAACCTAAGTATGTCATACGAATTATTTCAAGAGTTTCAACCTTGAAAATTTCTTTGAGTTTACTAATAAAGTAATTATAGTTATCTTGTTCTGTGTATCTTTTGCGCTTATCGTATTTCTGTGTTCTCATTTCACACCATTTCTTAGCACTATCAAACAGATAACCAACCCAAAAATAATTAACATTTTTACGAATAGTATATGCTAAATCCTCCTCCGCAAGCTGACTTAATTTCTGTTGCCTTTCTGCTTCCTTATGCTGATAAACACTTAAATCCATGGCTGAAGTAATAGCATTTAAACCTTCCTTAGTAATAGCAGAATATATGTTATCTGTCACATAATTAGTTGTAAAATCAACCATTCTTTTTACCCTCCTTATTTAAAATAGCTCGTCTTGCATATAAATTCATATCCTTTCCACAAGGAATTATCCAAGTTCCGGGACTGTGAAATACGTTGCCTTTATGTTGTATTATGCCCCTGTGTAATCTATTGCAGTAATGTAAATCATATGCATTAGGATTTGGATGTGTTTTACCCATCTCATAAAAGACACAAGATTTACAAGGGCAATCATCTTTATTCCTTACTATCATTGGCATTCAAAATTAACTCCTTAATCTTTTCAATAGATGTTCCTGTGTAAAATCTATCACCATTATAAAGTACAATTTCAGTTATCGTACTTCCATTAAGATAACGAACATCTTTTGGACGAATATAAAGTTTACGGTTTTCGTCTTTTATAAAGTAAGAATTATTTTCTTCTTTCGTATATAAATTATCTATTTCTATGAACATAATTAATCCCCCTTAGTTACCATTCAATTCCGTCAGTTGTGAAGTATCTAAAAGAAGTATTAGTTTCTGTAAACAACTTTGTTTTAGATATACAATCCCACCACTTATCTATTAAATCTGTTTGTTCGGTTGTATCGTCTGTGACTCTGTTGAAATATATACAAACTTCATATCGTGGGAAAGAAACGATATAATCTGTATTGCAATCTATAACATCAATATGGTCTATAAAATCATACTGATTTGTTAAAATCTTTGCAGATATTTTATTATAATTATACGGTATTAGTTCCTCCATGATATGCTTTTTAAAATCATAAAGTTTACACCTGTAATGGCTTTTTCTGTGTAAAATATATTCTTTCCATACAGGCTCTGTTACATATAAAGACCAGTTATGTTCTTGGACATAAGCGAGTTTAGGATTATATTTAATATGCTTCACCATCTGTATCACATCTAATAATTCAATCCAATCTCTATTTTCTATATAACGTTCTATATGTGCTCTATCTATAATAACCCTAAGTATACTTCTGCAAGGTTTAAACTTATCTATCTCAGGTTCATACTGTGTAAAAAACTGTACAGTGAAATTAGGTAACTTATAATCAATCCACATTCCAAACCGCCAGTTCTTAATGCCTCTAATATGAAATTCTACAACAGAATCAGGAATAAAGGAATAAAAACTTTCATTATCAAATACTACATTATAAGCTTCTAATCCTTCTTTCTTCAAGGCTGTAAGAATTAAATGAGCTATTTTACGATTGGTTGTCATATATAATCCCTCTTTTCTTGGCTTAATCATCAATTTCAGCAAAAATCTCAACTATCTCTGCTTTCTCACATCTAATCTGTCCATTTGTGTTATAAGGAACAACAACTCCAGGTAGCCATTCCCACCTTATAAGTAACTTCCATACAGTACCGTAACCATGTTGCTTTAGGTAAGAAAAAGTTGCAACATTAATTCCACAACCACATGGAATAGCTCTATCGGATAAACAAACTTCTTCAATTACATTACCAGGTTCTATCTTCCAATAGTTAGGCGTTTTATGTGCAAAATTAAATATCTTATATGCAATAATTCCTTCAGATGTAAATTCAAAATTCGATTTCAGATAATCTATTGTAGATATTAGATTTTTTGCGTTACTTAGATTTGTGTTATGGAAATCTGTAAATCTCAAATCAGTATTATTAAAATTTGCACCTGTGCAATTAGCTCTAATTAAATAAGTGTGCTTTAAACAAGCATTTGTAAAATTAGCATTAATTAAAGTTGCATCATTCATAAAACAATAACTTAAATCGCTGTTACTGAAATCGGAGTTAGAAAAATCTATAGCTGTTAAATCTGGTCGCTGTGGCATAAGTGTTGTAAAATCTATTCCTGATAAATCGGTATTAGACAAATCTGCTTTCATTTCAGAAAAACCATTACAATCTACATATAACCAATGTTGGTGTTTTTCTAAAATATCAATCAACTCTTCTTTTGTGAGTTTTTTTCATAAATAAATTCTCCCATATCTAAATATAATATTATTTCACAGGTGTAAACGATATGCGTCTGATATGCTTTACCACACAATCCTACTATTTTAACGAATCTGAAAAACGCCATATGGTCTACGTTCACTATTTAACTTCCTATCTATCTGTTATTCTTTTTTCTCATTAATCTTTGTGAAAATTTTGGTAATTCCGTCTAAATCCCATTCTTCCGGATAGTCCGAGAACATACAAACTCCCCATCCATTTGCAAATAAACAAGTTTTACAATCTGTATTCTCACATATTCGAGTAATTAATTTTAAACCACAGGCAAACTTACCTAAGTCGGGGATAGTTTCTGTTAATTCATTTAATACAGCAACTTTAGTAGAGTTCTGTTCGTACTTTTCACATTCCTCTTCCGTTTCAAAGATTGTACCATCGAAAGCTTCCCATTTCTCAATTTTCTTCATTATTATTTTCCTCCTTCATTTCTGCAATAAACTTATTCAGTCTATCCGATATAATCTTAGCATCTTCTACTTTCCATCTATTTGGATAGTATCTGAAAAAGCACTGGTCATTAATGCAAAAAGGACAAGATTCATAACAATAACCGTCCCCTGCTACACAATATCCCCAAACAAGTTTTAAAAACTTTTCCAGATTGTTAGATATAAGTGTTATATCCTCTATTTGCTCCTTAACACAAATATCACTTTCATATTTTATATAATCCTTATAATTATGAAAAATAGTACCATCTTTAGCAGTATATGTTCCCATTATTTATTTTCCTCCTGTATCTTGATAATAATGTTAAAAATATCTTTTACCGCTTCTTCATTAAAACATATTCCAAGATTACCAAAAGCATTTGCCACACGACATATATTTGGAAGTTTAGGGTCGGATGGTTCTATATTAAAAGGACATTGATTACAATCGGATGATATTTTATCACACAAACTTATTAACTTATTAACAATACGAACAAAAGCATCAAAATAGTCTTTTTCCTTATATAGTTCATCTATAAATATTTTCTGTAACTCTCTAATTTCATATGCTTGACAATCAGATTTCTTTAGAAACATAGTTCCGTCCTTGGCACGATAAACAGTAGTTGTAATGATTTCCATTATTTATTTCTCCTCATTCCTTATTGTTGTCTAAGATTGTAGTAATTGTTTGTATATTCCAATCTTCGGGTAATGTGTGTAAAATGCACTGATTGTAATTGTTATCTTTATCTCTAAAGATACAACCTCCACAACCAAATTCCATATTACAACAAGATTTAATTATACTCATAACCCTAATAAAACCAGTGATATCTTCATTTGAACAAGTCTGTATTGTTTCTTTCATAGCTTTTGTTCTTAGTTCCCAGTTGTGAAATAAACAATTCGTTTCATCATCAAAAACTTTACCATCTTTTGCAACATACTTCGATGCTATTTTGAAATAATCAATTACAGGATTTTCAATGTTTATAACAACTTCATATACTGTAGAAGTTACATCCTTTAAAAAGTTATGTATAAATTCTTTATCTGTTATATTTGTATCACTACAATTTATAGCTCTTTCAAGTTCATCTGTTATTCTTTCTTCAAATGTAAGCTTTCTCTGTTGTGACATATCATATACTTCTATAGTATCACCCATAGGAGTTCCATTTCCATACAACTGTTTAATTCTCTTTTGTATTTGTGTATATGCTGTATAAGCATCTGTAGTACTATAATAAGCAAGTAAAACGTGCTCACTACCTATCCAACTATGTCCAAGTTCATTAGCTTCTTTTAAAGCATTTTGAACAAGATTTTCTATTTCCTTATTAGGATATTTTATTTCATTCATACGCATTCCTCCTTTTATATGTAAATCTGTTCACCGGTAGCATCAATAACTGCTACATCCTCATGTGTCTTTGCATCATATACGCAGATAGTTGTGTTGTATTTCTTAGCAAGTTTTACAGCGTGTCTTTTTGCCTGTGTAATAGTACCTACAAAACCAGCCTCCACCTGGCAATCACACTCATCTATGTCCCAGAAATAATACTCTCTCATAACATTACCTCCTTATGAAATATATCGTCTTTTCTTACTATACTTATTATAACACAAAACCCCTTGTTTGTCAAGGGGTTGTAAAAAAGTTTTTTATTTAATTATTAGAATAAGTTGGAATTTCAATTGTTTCAAAATCTTTACAAACAGGACAGTTTATCCAACTTGTCCACTTGCTATTCGCCCAGTATTGTTCGTGAAGTAATGAAACATTATAGTCCTGCACATCTGACCATAAAGCAGCATCAGAATCATCACCATTTTTCCAATTTTCTATTCTTTGTTCAAGTGAATTTCTTTTAGTTTCGTATTTTAACCGCTCCGATTCTTTATATTGTTTAGAATTCACACCCAATGCCCCTATGCCACAAACTAAAAAAGTACAACCAAATATCAAAAGACACATACTAACAATTATTGCAATATTAGTGGTTCTGTTGGTCTGCTTAAACAACTTTTCGCTAAAATATAAACCCATATAAATACAACCTAAAAGAGTTATAGTTCCGGATATTAAGATAATTAACATATGTCTAAAATCCTTCCTTTCATTTTATTTACATATATTATAACACATCTATTTAAATTTGTCAAGTAGATTTATAAAAAAAAAAGACAGCAATTATTGCTGTCTTAACTCCACAATTCATCTATATCAGAATTACTTAAACTTCCTTCAAAAATAGGTTTATATGGTACATATGTTTTATCTATTTTATAGTTTTCTTGCGTACATATCATTGGATATACAGTTAATGCTGTTTCTATTACAGCAGGTTTTAAAATAAGTAATGTAAAATCATATCTTGTTGTATCATTTGTAACTTCAAAAGTATATTCTTGATTTATCAGATATGTCATATGTCTGCTGTCAGAAGAAGATTCAAATAATCCTAAAGCATATTCGACCTTATTATTATCTATCCCAGTTGGGGAAATCACATAAGTTCCTTTAGGAATAGGAATAGCTGTATCATATGTGGCAACATCTGGAGTTCCGACTAAACGTAATGCTTGATTGGCGTTAGCAGCACTACCACTAAATGTAACAGATTTGTCGGTATTTACAAGAAAAGTTATAGAATTAGGATTGATATAGCTATTTGCAGTATTATTTAAAATATTTTTTGAATTATAATTTATCAAACTCGCAAGTGGAGGACTTATGATAGAATTATAGTAACTTAAACCATTAAAATCAAGATATTTATTTGACATAAAAATCACCTCTAACATTTAATGTTCCTATTTAAGGTTAGAGGTTTTATAGGTGTGGCTTTTTTTTTTTTTTTATTTTGACTTATATGATTTCAAAACATCAATAAGAATTAAATACATCTGTTATTTCTTCTTTTGTAGCAAGTCCATTTCTATAAGGTACATAAGATTGTGAAATACTATAATCGGCTTCTGTACATAACATAAATTTAAATGTTCCGGAGATAGTATTATTTAAAGACTGACCTGACAACGCCAACACATACGAATGAGTAGCAATCAGCGATAAGGTTACTAATGTTTGTGTTCCAAATGTTCGGAAACTGGAAATTACGGAAGATGTGGTATTATCCCACAAAAACGGAATGGTATTACCCGTATTCAATGATACATTATTCTCATATACCATTTTATAATTACCCGTAATAGGAGGATAGAAACCTTTCGTAAACGATAAGCTATTTGCGGAATTAAAACTACCGGAAAAAGAAACAACACAATCTTCTGTTGTTATAGTAATACCTTGTTTTATAGTATTAAGTCCTCCTACAATATTTTTCTTTCCTCCATCATCTATTAACCTAACAAGTCCCGGTTTGAATTGTTTTGTGTAGTATTCCAGCCCATCAATATCTAAAAATTTACTCATACCTATATCACTCCAATTATTAACTAATTTTATTTATAAATAAAGTAAAATGAAAAGTATTGAAGTTATTTTATGGGAGCTTTTTTTTTTTATTTTGACTTATATAAAAAAGTACCACTCCATAAAGGAATGGTACTTTTTTTTTTATCAATTTAATCTTTGTTATAAACAGAAGAAGATATGGCTTCTGCTTTTACGTTAATGTGTAATTTATCAATTTTTCCGTAAATATGTGTTAGGGCGTTATGATAATTAGTTATATCACGGATACAATTATCTAAGATATTCTCATTATAATCAGATTGGGTATATATAAAATCTTTATTTAGCACTGTTGATGTATTTGGTTCACACATAGATGAAATCTTCATCCGATTCTGTAATATCTCTAAGTACATATCCTGCATATTATAACCGTACCAACCTATTCTATTATAGGTTAGGGAAGTTTTTAAACAATTTTCAAGTTTGTCAATAAAATCTTCTGCTACTACATAAGTGGTAATAGTATCTGCCATTATATAATTCTTTGAGGATGGAATATCCCTACACTCAGGGGAGATAACTATATCACTTAAATTAACATAGAGTTTGGCATTTCCTTTTCTAACATCCTCTAAAACTTGTAAAAGAGCTAAAGTATCTATTTTATCTTTGGAAGGAGTTATGGAATACAGTAAATCATCAAACATAACAAGATAACTATTTAAAGGATTATAAAAGAAATGTTCATTATCATAGTAATAAGAGGGTGTGTTATTTTCATCTTCACCTGGTTCATTAAATTTCTTATATAAACGAAAATAAAGATTTTCATAAGAATGTAAACCATTATCTTCACTGTCTAATTTACGAACCTTATATTTGTTCATATCTATAAATTCTTTTATATTAGTCATATTAAAATTCCTTTCTAAAATAGAATAATTAAGCTGTATGGTAAATGGATTATAATTTACCACTTTAGCTTTGTGTTGTTTAAGTAATTTTCTTACCTTTCCTTCACGTATTATAGGAGGTAAAGAGTTACCATTTGTATCTAAAACATTAATCATAGTAAATTTCCTCATTAGTATAAATTTTGTTCGTAATCCCTTTCGGCAGCACAAAATATAAAGCTGTAATGAACTATGTTCACAACTACATTATAACACATAATAACGCAAAAGTCAATAATGATATTTTATTTTTTTTTATTTTTATATGCTAACAAAAAGGACTTGTTTTCACAAGTCCTCTTAAAATTACTCTTTAGCTTCTTTAGCTATCTCATCAATATTACGTTTTAGATATTCTGATAGCTGTATGTATCCTTCCGTATTTCTCTGTTCTGAAAATCCACGGAATTTAACTCTTGCTGGGAAAGCATCTTTTATATATCCAGTTTCGTCATCTACCTCCACACAAATTGCCCAACCAAAAGTGTGTAAAATACCATTTATAAACCATAAGAGACCACTTTTTCTAAATTCTGTCCAAGATTTACGAGTTATCATTTTCACACCTCTTTCTAATCCCCATCTTCATCTAAAATAGCACCACAATTAGGACATTTTGTTTCGTATCTATCCACATCTTGACCACACATGGAACATTTATATGCTAAATCATATGGAGAATAAGTGTGTCTATAAACCTGAATATATCCATGAGGTTTTTTAAGTTCTTCTAACTCTTTACAGACTTCATTAGATTTTTCATATAATTCATCATATTGCATTCCAAGGCTATCATATTCATCTTGTAAATCTATAAGTTGACACCTTAACTCAGCATTTTCTTCATCTAATGTAATTAAAGAATTGGAATCTTCAATAAGAGTAGAAACAAATTCAGCAATTTCAGTTCCGCATTTTTGCTCAATAAGATTAACTAAATCTTGTCCAGTTCCTATGTGAATTGACGTAGAATCTACATCAAAAAACCTGTCAATCTCATAATTCTCTGTAAAAATCATTTGCCAAACTCCTTAAAATTTTTATAAAGCATTTCATACTTACCATTTATCCACTCGCCGTGGAAATGTCCAAAATACCATTTATCAAATTCTGTATTATCTGCTATTGTCTGTAACCAATGTTCCATTGTACTATCTACAGTAGACTGGTCAAGACCTTGAATAAATAAATGTGTAGGACGAGTATTATAAGGACAAGTATGTGAAAGAATAATATTAAACTTATTATCATTTTGCGCGATTATATTTTCAATATTATTCATTTCATCTTTTGTAAGTTGTTCACTACTAAACCAAGCCCAACGATGTGTAAGTCTATAAAACTTATCTACAGAATAAGCGCCACCAATAGTTAAACATTTCTTCCCATCTATATTATATACACCACCATCTTTAGCCCATATAATATTAGGGTATTGTTTTTCTACTAAACATTCACCACCAAAGAATTCTGTAGTTGTATAAGTATTTATATTTTCAGGTCTTTCTTCATGATTCCCTCTGAGGCAGAATAAAGTAATTGGAAGTTTAGCTATTTTCCTTTTTATTTTATGGTCACTACCATCAAGGTAATAATTAAGTCCTACATCCCCTAATATAATTAATACATCATCCGTATTAGTTTGTTTAGAGTAGCAAAACTCTATTACATTTTCAAAATCTCTATGTGTATCACCTGTTATGTATATCATAATGGTTAATTCCTTTCATTATTCAAGAATTCCTAAAGGCATCCTCAAATGGTGTTCCGTAAAATAATTGTCTCCAAATTTCATCCCCAACGCCACGCTTAACATCGGTAAACCCTAAAACAAGACTTTCGTTATATGTTTCATTAAAAAGTTTAATAGATTCTTTAATGGCTACTAAGGCATCGTCCCGTTCCTGCTTTTTAGCAGTTTCAGCTTCCTTACGTTCCTTTTCTATTTGACTTTCAACTTCGGCTCTTTTCGCATAAAGTTGTTCAATCTGCTTATCGATATCATCAAGTTTTTCTGTATTAGTCATCATTAATTCCTCCTTATCTAGAATAATCCCCTAAACCATATTTATAATTAAGCCAAATAGCACAATTCTCAGCTATTTCTTGAGTGCTGAAATATACAGTAGTAACACACTTACAATCTGTTCTATAACATCTAAACTTATTTAAATCCGCATCTAAATATACATAATATAATGGATTCTGTTTAGTAGGTTTTATATTTCCATCATCATCAAACATAGTTTTAAATTTAAGCATATCTTTTAATACTGTAAAAATAGAATTAAATAACATACAACTATGTTCATTAGTAAAATATAAAGGCATATGTGCTTCATCAAAATGTCTATCCAAGTCTTCTTTTTTCATTGGGTACTGTTTTCTATCCGCGCCGGTAGGGATATAAATAATATCTGTATCTCCTATTACTTCTTTATGATTAATAGGATTTTTAGGATTATCTACAAATTCTACTGTATGTGATTCTATTTCCTTTAACTGTCTCTGTTGTTCTGTAATAGCTTTTTGTAATTGAGCTATTCTTTTTTGTGCCTCATTCCAAGAATTAATGTTATTCATAGTTTTTAACTCCTTTTAATATATTTATATATTAATCATCAAGATAGCAATGATAGTGGTTAGAACCATCCGCTACCATTTTTATTTTCTTAATCCCATCATGTGAAGTAAGATTAAATTTATTTACTAACCAAGATTTAAGTTCATCCGTAGCAATATAAGGAGAGCAATAAATAGTAGCAATCCCATTATGTATTTCTACTCTCCCACGAGGGTAATAATTATATTCCTTACTGTCTGTCATTTTCTTACTTAGGGAATTCCAAAGATTTTTGTGATTGTAGTTTGTAGTATCTTTGGAAGATAATTGTGGAGATATATGAAAATCAGAAGAAATATTACCATTTAAATCGCAGGGAATTTGGAAATATAAATCGGAACTTTCAATATCATCCACATCCTTTATCCAGAAAATACCTCGGTATAAATTAGAATCTTCCCTAATGTACATATACAATCCTCCTATTTACCACCACAGAGTTGGCAAAATCATTCCTAATAGTTCATAGGCTCTTTTAGAACGTTTAGAACATTCCTTTATGGTTTCTTCATCCCATTTATCTTGATTTAATAACCAATATTCCAAATCATCTAAAATAGATATAATAGCTTCTTTTTGTGTGATTTCCTTATCTTTTATATTAAACTTATGATAAGTTAAATCAACAAATCCATCTGCCCCTTCTAAATATATTTTCAACCAGGTATAAATTTGCTCGGTCATGTAGGTACTTAGGCACCAACCAACTCTGGAATCATAATTCCCCCACTTTTTACGCTGTTTCTCCCAATGCTTATTACGTCTATCATTTCGTAAACTACCATAAAATAAACTCTCAGTAGCGGAATCTTTATATCCAATTTTATTAAAAAATTTGTTTTTATATTTCTTCATTTTACTTACCCCCAATCTAAACTTCCACATATATAATTATAGCACAAATCATCTTAAATGTCAAGACGGTTTGTGCTATTTTTAAATTATTTAATATATAGTTGGATTTAGATTTTTATAGTCCGTAAACAACTTTAAGCAATTTGTTTTATCCTTTGAAAGTAATTGTAAATCAATATCTGTTTCTTTACCCTTAATAAAATCATACATTTCATCGTCTCTAAAACCTAATAGATTTGTAGTATCTTGAGCTGTAGCACCATAACATACTGTATCTATATTTGCCCACATTATAGCAGATAAGCACATAGGACAAGGATAAGCTGTTGTATAGAGTTTGCAACCTTTAAGGTCATATTTACCCAACTTTTGACAAGCATTTCTTATAGCTGTAATTTCTCCATGAGCCGTTGGGTCATTATTTTTAATTACACAATTATGTCCTGTTGCTACAATGTTATCATTTTCATCCACAATAACGGCACCAAAAGGACCGCCGTGGTTTGCTTTAATTCCATCATAAGCATCTAAAACTGCCAAATCCATAAAATTCATAATCATCCCTCCATTAACTCCGGGTTATCCCATTTATTTCCTACTACTTTATACCAATCCTTTGGGTACATTAATTCAGGGGCTGTTTTGGGGCTAAACTCCATACCACCACAAGCTATTCTTTTAAACATAAAGCCATATGTATTATCGCTCCAATATGCTAAGTATCTTTCACGAATTATAGATTTTTCGCCATAACAATCCACTTCTTTACATACTTCAATTATATCACCTTCAAATATAGGGATAGGAAATTTTTCATTGTTGAGAGGAATTAATTGTGAAATAGTATCTTCTTTTACTTGTCGCACTAAATTCCTATTGGAATCAGTATAAGGACAAATAAAATAATAGCCAAAACTATCCCTTTCTAAATATCCATAAACCCATTCATTTTTAGAACCTTTCTTAATGGCTCTACAGTATATATCACGCATCATTAACAGTATCCTCCGGCACGTTAATCAATTCTGGATTATCCCAAACATTGCCAATTACTTCACAGTCCTCACAATCGTTTAAAGTTATTGTATAATCAGTAGGTGTATCATAAACCATCCAACAATGTGAATAATCATCCCATAAAACATAGCCTTGGTAATCTTCATGATTAGTAATAATATCACCTTCGAAGACTTTATTATCTTTTCTATCCGTGATTCCTGTATATTGACCTATAGTTTCCGGTATTAAATCATATAAAGATGTTGTATATAGCCATTCACCTGTTTGTTTATATTTACCCCTAAACAAAATATCTCTACCCTTAAAATCAGTTGGCAATTTAGAATCATTATGAATAGTAAGTATAAATTGGTTACAATGTAAATTATTCATTGTAGTGTAGCAAATTCTTTCGATATCTTCTTCACTAAACTCTCCATTAGCAAATTCATTATTTAATGCACTAATAACTTCTCCACAATTTAATGAAAAATCCAGAAACGCTTCTTTTAGAATTAAATTTATGGCTCTTCTATGTTGTTCCTTATCTGTAAAATAAATTTGTACAGAAGGAATATCCATAAGTCCTTTAGGTCTAAAAATAATATAATCTAAAGAATATCTAAACTTACTTGTATCAACTTTAATCAATATTTCTTGTTCGTTCATTTTCCATATCCTCCATTATATTCTTAGTCATAGAAATGAGTTTATCCTCAACAACATTATTTATAAAATCATCTATACTGTAATTAGGATTATTCAGGTGACCAAAATATGCCATTTTTAAATCCCTATACTTAAAAGTATAATTAGCAGAATCCATTGTGTTTACAAACTTAAACCACTGTTCCGCAAGTTGTTTACGTTCTGTATACAAAGATTGATAATACCTTGAAGCACTGATAGCTAAAAGTACACAATTTCTTAAACCATCATAAGCTTTCTTAACTGTAAGTATATAATCTTTATGATGTGTATACTTTGCTATATATTCATCCATATCATCACTTCTAATTATTTCAAGTGCAATACGAACATTCATAGCATTATTATGATTCATATAATGAAACTTTAACCACTCGTCAGACTTAATTTTTATTCTATGCCAATCTTTATCCACTGCTACAAATCCTTCACCATGATATTTAGGGTTATTTACAAATTCTATACATTTCATTATATCGTGTATATCATATGTTTCAGGCTTTCTAAGCCCTATATCTGTTATACATTCTTGTAGAGTTAATCTATTCCTTGTTCCTATATGTATAAGTTCTGCTGTATCATAATCTACAACTACTTTATTATAAGGTGATATAAGTTCAAGCATATAGATATAATCTTTATTTAGATTATCATAATTAAGATTAGAATTCATTGCCGCTAAATCAAACAATTCGCCAAAAGATTTAAACTCTTCACATTCTACATAAGCATTATAAGCATTAATAGTTCCAGATGTAGATATTCTCCATCCATTATTATAGTAATATAGGTTAATTAAAGAACCATCATACTTTTCTTCAATCCTTACATTTTCCCAATCTATCTCGTCGGCAAATTCAGAATTAAAAATAAAGAACTTAGTAAAGCCCATACAAACAACAGAAAAATCTGTTCTATCCAGTATAAGTCCTCTTGCTTCTTTTACTATATCTAAACTATAATCACTAACTCCTTGCATATATTTAAAAAGTACAAGGTTACTATCTTCTTTAATTATTAGATTATAAGGTTCTGATGTAAGTAAATCTTTCCAATTAGATGGATGTTCTTTAATAAACTCTTGTATGTATAGCATCATTTTTCCTCCATAATAATTATCTTATATTTACCATAAAGATTTGCATTTGTAAGTTCCGTTAAAGCTGTGAACATAATATCGCTATATGTCTTATAATCTTCTGCAAATTCATCTGACTCAAACCTATCTTTAACAATGGCTCGACCTGTTTCATCCTTAGTAAAAGAAAGATGTTTAACGAATAAGGCAGTTTCTTCTAAATTTGTTATCAATCCTTTAGGGGCAAAAACAATATTAGCAACTCCAGTTTCTTTCAAAAGTGGACGGAGATTATCCACCATAGTCTGAATCTTATCACGAGATGTATTCAATTCACAAAAATAGTATTTTTCAGGTTTTAACTCTAAGGTTTCAATAAACTGCTTTATATCCACTATATTCTGGTCTGTGTATTCTCTACCTTTGTTAAAGGCTCGAAAACAACGACTCCAATTAGGACATTCCTTTGTTTTATCATACATATCACAATCATTACAGTATCCAAACATATATAATCCTCCTTATATGGTATATGGATATTTTTCAAGTAGTTTTTCAATGTAATCATATAAAAAACTTTTAAGAATACTACCATCCGTGGCTAACTTATGACAAATGGTAGTATAGAATTCTTCCAAAAAGTTATAAACATTATGCACATCAACATCTGTTATTTCTGGCAAGTTATGTTCTTTTACCATTAACTTATCTACATAAGCATAAACATCATAAGTAAACCTATCTGCCCAATCTGTAAATAGATATTCATAAATTAACTTCTCGGAAAGTAACTTATGTGTTCCTTTTAATTTACGCATTACAGGAAGAAAGCCTACAATTTCACCCATCCAATGATTTACACATGGAACATTACGCCAATAATAGATACAAAGTAAATGGTCGCGGATAACATCTTGAACCTGTTGCAATTTAGCAATCTCGTCAGTCTTACTATTGGCAAATTCTTTTATAAGTTTTACCATTATTTAATCCTCCACCTCTTTAATCCATACAGTTTTTCCATTCCTATTCACATAAATAACTCCTGTATCTATTATTTCAGGGTATTTATCAACTAACTTTACCTTAATGTTTTCACCTTCAAGTGCTGACATAAATTTCTTTTTAGTCATTTTGATGTTATTGTTTGTCTCTGTTCCTGTTTTGTCTACCTTGAAAGTAACGACATTGACAAATAACTTTAAAGTTTCATTAAGGATAAGTCTATTGGTATCCATAAATCATCGTCCTTTCTTTTTATATATTTTAATGTGCGTTCAAATCCGCTTCATGAACCCACTTTAACATCTGTATAAAATCATTGTCATATATCTTTTCCAATGTTTTATCTACATTTGGGCAACTAAAAAATATCATATGTTGACTAATGAGATTTGCTATTGTAAGTATATATTCTACATAATCTTTTCTATCTATGATAGTAGATTTCATTATCATTGTAGAAAGATAAAGATATGCTGAAACATTTTCGTGACCATAGTAATGTGCTTCAGATGTATGTTCCCCTTTACTATTCATAAACTGCTTACAAAACCATTTACCTATATCGTGATATCTACAAGTTTCTGTAAGTATATAAGATTGTTCAAAGTTTAAGTTTTCGCGCTTTATTATTTCAAAAGCATATTTCCAAGCATTTAAACAATGACCACCTAATGTAGAAGTATGATGTGGGTTATCATGAGGACAATTTACAGATATAACTTCTTCGGCATCCAACTGTCTTGTAGCAATTTCTGCTTTATATTCAGGTATTCCTTCAATGTGCAACTCATTAAATCCTTCGCCCTTACAAGGTACCTGAAAATGTTTATACATTCTATTCATTACATCAAAAGGAACTTTTCTACTTCTGTGTTCATTCTGTTCTTTACAAAGGTCAAAAGGAACAGCAAACATAACTCCTATTTTTATAGTATTGGCAGGAAGAAGATTTAAGAAACTTATTCTTCTTTTTCTGTTTATATTTGTAGCATCATATATAACATCTATATCAGAATTTAAAAATTCTAATGTTCTATTTTTCATTATTTCAAACACTTCTGCATTATGTGTCTGGTCATTTATATTACCGAACACTTCTTCTCTTATTTCATCTGAAGAAATAATAGCAGTATCAGGATTTTTACTTTTATATTTTACAGCATATGTACTTTTACCACAACCAGGAAGTCCTATAAGCATTATAAATTTTGCCATTTTCATACACCTCTTTCATCTTATTCCTTTACATATATAGTATAACATAGATTTTTGATTTTGTCAAGTAGTTTTGATATATTTTTATATATAAACAAAAAAGACCTACTAATTATATAGGTCTTTTGTGTTCATTAAACTTGTGATAATCCTAATTCAGCAAGTGTTTTATTTCCACCTTGACGTTCCGGTGCATTACCCCCTAAAATCTTTTGTACATCATAATCATCCAAAAGTTTTGTAACTTTTATAGCTCCTGTAATTACCCAAGGTACTGTATTAGGATTTGGATTTGTTCTGTATTTATAGTATCCATTCTTAGGTAACTTAGGAAGTCCGGCAAGGGAATGTTGGTACTTATCAGAACGATATGTACTTCCATCTGGTCTTGTTCTCACATATCCTTGTTCTTCTGCTTCTTGTTGATAATCTATATCCATCACATATTCACATTCAGCCCATATAAAATCATAAGGGAAATAAGGTTGATTATCATTTACAACTTTTACACATTTATCAAGTTCACTAATATAATATATATTTCCTACATTAGATATTTTAACACAGGAATTAATAAAAGACTTTAATGTACTTACAGACTTTGTAACATCTTCTTTATTCACATCATCTATATAAGTCCAACTAATGGAACGGTCAAACTGTTTAGCTTTTGGCATATCTCCTAAATGAAAACCAGGTCGGTATGCTAATTTGCCTCCACTTATAGATTTTACTTTTTTACGTCCTGTTTTAGATAGACCTACAACTTCAGCTTCTTGTGCTTCAATCCATATACCAATAGGAGTATCTTCATTATTAGGATTAGCTACCATAGGAGGATATAGTTTGCCATTCTGTATTCTGAATAGTTTATATGCTTTTCCTATCTTCATAACTCCACACATCCTTCCAAAAATCATCTAAATTAGTGAACCATCCGTTCGGTTCTTTAAGTAACCTTCGGGCTTCCTCCATAGCATCTAAAGTTTCCTGGTTATAAGGAATAATTGTTTCTACCTCATCCTTGACCTTATTTGTCATAGCTGTAGATTCTTCTGAAATTTCTAATTTCTTATCCACAAACAACTTCCTTTCGCATTTATTTTCATACGTCTATATATCCAAGTTCAGGAAGTTCACGATAATATCCATTATCATCCATTCCATATCCTACTAAGAATTTATTTTCATTAAGTATAAATGAAGCAAAAGTAGGTTTATATTCTACAGGATGATTACAGGTTTTATCTACGAATACGGTAGAAATTATCATATTAGCGCCGCGGGATTTGAGTTCATTTACAAGCCATTTGAATGTTTTTCCTGTATCATATACATCATCTACAATGAGAATATTTTTATCTTTTACATTAAGTAAATCTATATCTTTACAATGAAGTTTTGTATTTTCATTACTATTATTTTCATATGATTTAATGCGGATAGTTTCCATTTGAATTTTACAAGTTATTGAATTTTCTACTAAAGCATTAGATAATTCACGCATTAAGTCTACAGCGTAAAAAATAGAACCATTCATTATAGGCATTACAGTTATTTCTGTAATGTTATTATCGTTTAGATAAGTAGCAATCTCTCTTGCTGTATCAAAGACCTTATCAATAATCTGATTTCTTGTTAAAAGCATTTTATAATCCATTTTTTTAACCTCCAAATATAGATATAAGGTACATATATTTCTTATGTACCTTAATTATAAGATATTTTGTTTTAAAAGTCAAGGGTTAACAATGATAGAATTTAAAACATTCCAACTTTCATTTAATTATCCTCCTTGTTTACCCATTCTATAAATTCATCTATATTAAATGTTATAGTTTTTTCAGAAATACGGCAATTTTCGAGGTCTTGTACAACTACCCATATTTTTGTGTTATTATCTTCTAATCCCCATCCTTCAACAGCAAAATCAGCATTATAGTATTCATTCATTTCCTTTATATATTTCTTATAAACATAGGAATGTAACTTTCTATCAATATTTACATAGTTTTCAACGGTTTCGACAAACTTTTCCTTATTCATAATTAATCCTCCTTTGAAAATACAGTTGTTTTACTATATATAGTATAACACAAAAACCCTCATCTGTCAAGGGTTTTTGAAAAAGTTTTTTATTTAATTATTGTAGATTCTATGAACATCTGCTGTGAAATCATCTATGAATTTATGTAGTTTCTCAATCAACTCTTCATAATTATCGTTTATAAAAGTTGCTAATCTGCTATTGTAAGTATCCAACATTTCACGTAACATAAGCATTTTCATAAAGAATACTGTTTAATTCACTTGATATACTTTGTAAAAATTTGTAATTGCTATTACATACTTCATCTTCTATCATTTCTGAAAAAGGTTTAAGCATATTTTATATCCCCCTTATTTATATCTTCTCTAAATTAAAATCGGCTATCCAAGTTTCTCCATTATAACCAATAAGGTTGTTATTACACTTATCAATATCAAATAAAACTTCTATATTATTGTAACAATCCATACTCTTTATATCTCTTACTGTTCCAATACTCCCTATAGGAGTATTAAATTCTGAATGTACTATTATTACTCTATCTCCTACTTTAATTGGGTCAGAATGGTGATTTATCTGTTTAGGTGGAATTAAATATTTATATTCTGTTTTATTTGGAAAATGTGCTTTAAATAAATTAAGAATATCTTCTTCTATTGTATAACAAAGTTGTGATACTTTCCTATAATTAGCTTTCCAAGCAGTTTCGGCAATAGTTAATTCTATCATACCTTTCCAATTATTTTCAATTGTTCTGTAATTTACACATTTATGAATTAACTTACGTCTTTCTTCTAATAATTCATATATCCAATCTTTTGCTAAAGAATTAATGTTTTCCATATAAATTCCTCCTTTATCAATCTTCTTCATAAACATCTCTTGCCCTAAGTCGAGGAATTGTATTAAATATATTCCCTACAACTTCAATATCTGCTGGGCAAAATTCACAACTACTTACAATTCTATCATAGTGTATTCCTACAGAATCAAATGTATTATCATCATATACTGTATAAAGTACAAATGACATATCTTTTTCGCTATACCTTACTACGAATTTATAAATCCTATCACTTATAGCGGATGGAATAGCTATTATATCTCCTTCAAATATTTCCTTATCGTTTTTATCTTTCTTCCCTGTATATACACTTATAGTTTCTTGAATAATTTCATGTCTAATATCAGGATAACCTATCATGGACATACTCCAATTACCCAGTTTATCTTTAATAGGAATACCTATAGCGTAACCATTTGAAGTTGATAATCTTGCTTTATACTTTATATCTCTCATATCTATATCCTCCTTTAAAACTTAACAATTGCAGTAAACATATAAACTTCTCTATGAGTAATAAAGTCTACTTTATCAAGCATATTTTCCGTTGGTTTGTGATTTATCGTCTTATAAAAGTGGACGTTCTGTTATAAAGGCTGTATAATATTTATAGTAAGCATCTTCGCCATTTTTATTTAGTTTATTCCGCAAGTCATACCACGCATCTTTATTAAGATTATCAACAGAAATGAAATTATCTTTTACAATGCCCTTAAATGTGTGTATATCTAATCCCATTCCTGCAATTATGGACTTTAAACGTGTCTTAGCATCCTTAAATGTGCAATAAAGCTCCTTATACAAAACTTTATTATCAGGAGTATATACTAACTCGTCCTCGGAAAGAACTAAACTATATTTTTCCTTTTGCTCGAATATAAGTTCAAATACAACTGCCATAATCTTACCCTCCTTAAAATTAATTATTCTTGTTTCTTACTATATATAGTATAACACAAATATATAAAAAAGTCAAGTAGTTTTTAAAAAGTTTTTGATTTAATTTATTATTTAGCTACCTTTTTATAAGGCATATTATATTTAAACAACATGATAAGATTTTTACCAGTAAATCCATATGCAGTTTCATTCTTCTCAGCTCAATCTATTCTCAATAACATCAATGATTATTTTAAGCAAATCAGTAGGTGTATATTGTTCATTACTAAGAAACTGATAGATAGAAAAAGCCACATCATTCATATTTTCATCATCATACAGTTCTTTCATTCTTTCTCCCCATCCTTCAAGTCCATTTTTGCACTGCAATGACCGCAGAACAGATTATCGTCATTCGGTTTATTGTAAATCTTATGTCCACAGTTGCTACACTTAAATTGAATGTCTTGTTCTTCATTTCTTACACACGCGTCATAATAACTGCAATCTATCCATCTTCCATGCTTCACAGACTGTACGTCTGCGGCTCTTTCTTCGTCTATTACATCAAAAACCAATTGTTTTATTTCAATTGGAGAATGTGTAAACTTTAGTACCATATCCAAAAGTGAATTAATAGATTTTTTAATGCTTTCTCGCTCAATATACTCATTCATTCTGCTCACCTTCTATTCTTGCAATATTGCCAATATTTGCAGTTGATACAACCATATTGCACATACTCAGTATATCTATCGCCACCGACTAAACCGTTACAAGTACCGTCTTTGTTGCCATTTTCTTCATAACACTTTTTTCGTGTTTCGGCATTTCTTTTCTTGGCACGATTAACTATACTTTTGAGCACGTTCATTCCGCATCACCGCCCTTTATCATTCATATCTCTTGTTATCAGGAACATATACGCATTGTACCACTTCTCTACATTCATAACCGTGAAGCGGACAGATTAATGCTGTTATTCCCAATCCCATAAAGTTGACTGTTTCTTCTGACTGAGAGCATTTCTTACAGCGTTCCAATCTCTGTGATTCCGCATCCGTCATTCTGTATCACCGTCCTTATCTTCAACATCTAAATAACATTCAGGATTTTCAAGCACATCTTTGATAAGGGCTTGCCACATCAAATCCTCAAACCAATCTACTAACTTTTTAATCAGTTTCATTTTCGTTCATCCTTATTCAACAAATATTCTCGGATAGTTACATAAGCACTGTAAACTTTTTCAGGAATGTTTGTTTTGTTACCAGTAAATCCATCATAATTATTAAATGTGCGATGATATACAACTCCATTCTGCACATAAGAATGGTCATAATCGAGATGCAATGAGTGTTCAATCATCTCTAATAATTCTATGTTATTCATACAAATATCATCCATATTGATATTAAGTTTCATTATGTATCACCGTCCTTTGGTTCGTATTCAGAGCAGTAATACAAACCACTAAGAGTTTCTTTACTGTACTTACCTGTTGTGACTTCTTTATTTGTACATCGGTCTAACCTTTGTTTCCCTTCACGCTTTTTGAAGTACTTACACTGTGTACATTTTTGTTGAATCCAGTTATCAAGCATTTTAGTTTTTTCAGCCATTTTCAGCCCTCCTGTTCCATTCTTGCACCGCAATGGCAATATGGATAATCTTCTAACTTCTTTCCACAGATAAGAGTTAAAGCACGATTGCATTCACTGCAATGATACCAGTTATCCCGTCCATCATGCCCACTTCCATCGTGTACCCACCTTCCACGCTTCACAGGCTGTACGTCTGCGGTAAGAATATCCGCAATCACTTCTGGTACAAGGCAGTCAATAGCATCTTGTAAACCTCTTTGATAGTCCTTGTTTGAATTTTTAGCTGTTAGTCTAAATGCTTTCAGCACTGCTTCTCTGCTTATATACTCATCCATTCTGCTCACCGTCCTCTCTGGCAGGGACATCAATGTCCTCACCAATCAGAGCGAGGGCTTCGTCAGTATAACGCCACTTAAATCTGTCATCATAATCACAGTTCCGTCTCTGGTGTATACATTCACTGCAATCATAATCTCCGTCGCACGGTTTAAACCTCTTTAGTACATTTGTCGCTGATTTCAGAAGTCGCTTATACTCTGATATCTGCTCTCTCAGCTCTTTCAATTCTTCAAGACATTTTGCCGTGTCACGATAATATTCTGCTACTTCCAAATCCCCTGATTTAGTTTCCATATCCGCAAATAAACGATTATAGCTTATTACTTCATCAAGTGTCATTTTCACTACCTCCTATCAGTTTTAAGGCTTCATCTGTGTATCTCCATTTACAACGCCCATAATCGTCAGAGCTACTCATTGGACAATCCTTCACACAGCCAGCTATATGGTTGAACATTGAACACGAACTGTCCATACTATTAATAAATTTCTCGGAAACAAAGAAAAAGTCCTCAACCGCCGCTTTCAAAAGTCGTTTGTACTCTGTTATCTGCTCCGACTTTTTCAGAAGTTCACCCTTTTCCTTTATCAGCCTGTCACACTCTCGCATCAGTACTTTGTTTTCTTCTTGCAGGTCTTTCCGCTCCGTCAGCCACTCTGCAAGCTGTCGGTGGTCTGTGGCACACTCTGTACATCGTGAAGAATTAGTTTCCGCAGTCAGTTTTTCATATGCGTTGTGGTTGTTTTCTGCTAGTAACTCATACATTCCAGCCGCCAAGTCGTTTCCTTCTGCCACTTCAAGGCAATGCTTTATAGCCTCATCAAGTGCCATGCGTCCACATCCTTTCTCCGCATCACAAGCTCAAATTCAGAACTCTTGTATGTGATACTGTGTTCCTCGTTTCCGTCCATAAACTGTGTGAACCAAGTAAACACCGCTGCTATTGCTTCATCCGTAACGTCCGACTTATTCGTCCAACGTCTTTTATCCTTTGAAAGAGTTCCAGCATAGATGTTCTCAAAACCGTTACCTACATGATATTCAGCCATTTTAGTCCTCCCGTTCTTTTAATGGACACCAAAAAGGTCTGCGGATAGACGACCTTCTTTCGTTATCAGCGTTACATCTATCATTTTCTCCGTCGTGGCAAGGGCAATCATAGCAATACTCAGGCAATTCTGCCATTGTAGTTATTATTATCTCAGGCATTATCTTTTCTCCCTTCATATTTTTTACAATAAACTTTCTCGCCTTTTAATCTTATAGTTTCAAAAGTCCTCGATAGCATATATGTACAATGTGGATATTTTTCGCGCTTTTGTCTTGCCCTGTAATATTTGCAGCCTATACATATCCCTACGTTGTTATCTTCAATTGTTTCATCATATTCAGTCATTTTTTAGCCTCCTCATAAAAGTGAAATTTCATCTATCGTTTCTGCTTCGGCTTCTAATTGGTTATTATAAATGTCAGTTTCTTCATCTGTTAGATTCCTTGTACTGTCCTTTCGATTTATAATGGTGTTAATTACCGTTTCTGCGTCCCTATACTCAGAATTATTGACGCATATAGCTTTATTATTTCGGCAGCAAAAGTCATCATAATATATACACTTTTTGCATAGTTCCTTATTATTCATTTTGTATCACTGTCCTTCGGCGGTTCTGGTAAGGACATCCAATAAAGTATTTCATCGCTATCTGCGCTGTCGAATTGCAATCCCCATTTGCCATTATCATCGAGCCAACCTATTCGCATTTCAAGTGCTAAATCAGTGCATAGAGATAAATTTACTTTTGCATTAATGTTGACTATAACCAGTACGCTCTTTCCGATTTCCGGCAGTCTCTCTTTGACACTTATCCACTGAGGGACAGGCTGTATGTCTGCTTTTGGCATATCACTTATTGCTTCAACTATGGCGAAACAAGTCTTGTCATCTACAACCATATTAGGATTCATTTTTATATTTAAAATCAAACGATATAATTCATCCTTAGTAACATATCCGTCAATCATTTCAAGATTACAATACATCCTTGCTCCACAGTTAGGACATATACAAGGCAAAGAAATGACATCATCTGTATGCTTAAACTTGTTAATATCATAAGTTGCATTACAGCAGCTTGTTATCATGCAATCTCCGTCATATATCCATTTAGCCATTATATCACCGTTCTTTTCTTTTAAGCATTCTTCTAACTTACCTATTTTTCTATCAACTCAGGATTATCCCATATATTACCTATAACATCAATAGTAAAACCACATCCCATATCAGATAAAGTTGCTCCGTCACCAAGTATGGCGTATTTATTTACATAGGCTATATCTTTAGGCACAATATAATAGAACTTAAATGATGTGGTATTAGTATCATATTTACATACATAATTATCTTCTGTATAAAAATTATTATTGAAACACCTTCCAATTCTTACAATGTCGCCCTCGAAAATCTTAGTATCATTCTTATCGGTTAAGTCTGTATACTGACCAACTGTTTCGGAGACAACTTCTTCTTTGACAAACACCCAATTATAAGTCGGATTGTTTTCATAGTATTCAGTTATATCCCAATCCCTTGTATCGGGAATATATCTTTTCTTGCTCATATAGCCGATATACGATTTGCCATCTTCATCTTCAAAATAATAGCCAGAAATCCATCTGTCTGTTTGTATAGACTTCGCCCTGAAAAGAATCTCTCTATCCATATTCTCGCTCCTTACTCACATAGTCCCTGAATATCTGAATCATTTCATCTTCTTCTGGGAAGAAAATATCTTTCTTGGTCTTAGCTTGCCAGTCAACAAGTACATTGACTATAAGTTGCCAACCCTCCAATCAGGGAAGTGTTTCTTGTGAATCTCTTTAAGCTCATCATAGAACTTATCAAGTCTGTTTATGTCTCTCATGGTTCACTGTCCATTCTTGCACCACAATGAGGACAATACTCATAAGATTCCGATACTTTGTCATATTTATCAGTAGATTCTCTTTTACAAACAGAACAATCTGCTTGATATACGTCAAATACATCATTATAAAACTCACATATCCACCGCCCACACTTCACAGTCTGTACGTCTGCTAATTCAATGTTAGCTATCGTGTCAACTGAAATAACCTCAATACTGCCGTATTCTTTTGTCTGTACTGTTATAATATTGCTATTGTCAAGTACATCTTCTCTGCATATGTATTCGTTCATAATATCACTCCTTATAGAATTATTCTTTTATCTTATGAAAATAAAAAGTTGATATTATACTTCAGAAACATCTTTCAGATAAGTTATATTTAGTGTGATGTGCTTAAGACCTACAACTTTTCCATTATCTATAAGCGCTCTCATATACCTGTTCTTTAACACTTCCAAAAATGCTCCATCTTCCCAATTAATATCCGGAAACAGGTAACAGAATTCGTCTACTCTGTTCATCGGGATATCAAAATTAAAATCTTCCGCCCACAGTCTCACCATGCAACAGTTGAAATGTGCAATGTAATATAGACCTATGTTTTTAATTTGAAAGTTCTGTTCCTTCATAATTATTACTCCTCCTTTGAAAATAATTATTCTTGTTCCTTACTATATACATTATAACATATATATTATAAAAAGTCAAGAGGTTTTAATATATTTTTATATTTTAACATATTAAAACCTCTTTTATAAATTATGTGTGTCTTTGTTGGTCAATTAGAATAAATACAGATATTTTATTATTCGGATTAATATTTGTTAAGAATCTTATTACTTCTGATACAGTACTTCCGGTAGTTAAGAAATCATCACAAACAAGAACTTCTGTACCTTCTTTAAGTGATTCATAGGTTTCCTGTTCATAACTGTTAGCAAATTTTAAAAAATCTATAAATCCGGCTCTACCTGCTACAGGCTTATATCTTTTCATCTTAAACAGTCCGCCCTCTTGAATGGTTTGTTCAAACTGGTTTTTTAAAGATTGTATAGCAGATTCTACCGCTTCTTCACTATGTCCATAACGTTCTGTTTTTCTTAATGCTTCTCTTGCCCTATCTTCATCAAATGTTACTTCATTGCACATCTTTTTTAATAATCTCATATTAAGAGCTTTAGCACTATCATTAATATATTCCCAACAAATCTGACACATAAGACCTGTTAGTGTTTGTTCATTATAGGAATTAGCTGTAGAAATAACAACTCCAAAATCTCTAAGACTTTTCAGTTCATCCATTCTGAATAATCCAGTCTCTACAAACTTTTCTGCTGTTTGACTATAAAATACAGATTTATTGCCTATCTTGTGTTTTAAATTATCCCTAAATAATTCTTGTTCTTTATTTGAACATTTGGGATTAAACTTATATCCATAATAATAGGTTAGATTATTTGCTACACTTTTTCCGGCGGTATCTCTATTTAATAATATAATGTCTTTTTCTAAGTCTTTTTCAAAATCAAAAACATAGTGTTCCTTATCCCAAGCACGTCTAACGCCTTCATCATATTCTTCATATGCATCTGATGTTTCTTTAATTGAAAGTTTCATAAAATCATCCTTTCCTTTATTTATATATTTCATTTATATTATAACACATAAATATACAGTTGTCAAGAAAAATATTTATATCTTTTATATCTAAAAACTGCTACCATATTTCAGATAGCAGTTTATATTTTTTTTTACTTTACAAGTACCCTATAATGAAGTCTCTGTATATTATATCCTCCTGCAAGTATTGTTTCTATTACTGCTGTTCCTGTTGTTCCTTCTACTATTCCATTAAGTGCTTTTCCATGGAAGTGTATATTTTCAAGATTTGTAATTTCGCCAACTCTATTTTTTATTCTATGAATAAGGTCTTTTACATACATTGTAGCTTCATCTTCATTCTTTTTGTAAAGGTATTCATCACTCTGTTTAAGGTCGTTTTCTCTGTTTATTGGAAATGACTGTCTGTAATTATTATGTGCTCTTGTATACTCTGCTCTTTCTTCCTTTGTCATTCCATATTTATAAGCTGGAAGTTTTTCTTTCATCTTCTTCATTCTTTCTCTGTCTCTTCTATCCCAATCTGTCCATTCTTCTGCGAGAAGTGCTACTACATCTTTAAATATCTGAGGCATTTCTTCTATATCCTTTGCAAGTTTAAGTGCATTATTATACTTCACTACCCAATTCTTATATATCTGCTCTACCTCTGGCTCTTTCTTTTTAGATTCTGCTTCTGCATCTATTGCATCATTGTACTTGTATGTAATATCAAATGCTTTATCTGAACCTGTTTCTCTTTTTACGTCCCAAGGATTAAACTCTCCGTTTTCCTGTAAATATTTATCCCAACCGTTGGCAACTATAATATTCCAGTTCTTTTCTGCTCTATCTCTGAATTTCTGTGTGGTAGCTATTCTTTTCTGCCATTTATCATAAGCTGTGTCCATTTTAGCCTTTACATCTTCAAGTTTCATCATAATTAAAACCTCCTAAACAAATCTATATATCTCATGTTCTTTACTATATATAGTATAACACAAATATTTAGATTTGTCAAGAGGTTTTTAAAAAGTTTTTTTATTTAATTTTTAGTTGTTAAAGAAAGTATTTTCTATTTCACTTTGAGTGGCTGTGCCATCATAAGGAGTTTTATACGGTACATAAGATTGGGATATATTCCAATCAGATTTGGTGCAGAGCATTGGTCTAATTGTAATGTCGGATAATGTTTGATTAGCTCTTACTACAATAGCAATATTATAAGTTGTATCATTCCTATATACAACGGGAATAGGTTCAGAGTATTGTGGGTAATTATAAGTTCCGGTTCCGTATGATACTCGAAGGTCATATGTTGTAAAACTTCCTCCCCGACAACCTGAAAGCATATAGGTTATACCATCTTGAATAGTAAAATTGTTTTGGTTACATAATTGTAGAAAGCACAAATTGTTTTGTCCGTCAGAATTTATTGTAATATCATTAGAATTTATTGTAAAAAATAAATGATTATCCTTTGTTATTGTGTTACCTGATTGTGTGGCAGTTGGATTTAAAACTAAAATTCGTTGAATATCCACTAAACATAAATTCTTCGCCCCACTATCTATAACTTCTGCCAACCCTGGTTTAAACATCGATGTATAATATTCAAGCCCATCAAGGTCTAAAAACTTAGCCATAAAAATCAACTCCTTCTTTACAAAATAATGTAAGTAAGGAGTTTATGAAGGATTTATGTTTTGGCTTTTTTTTTTATTTTGGGTTATATGCTTTCAAACATAGTTAGTATTTCATCATTAGTAGCAATGCCATTTTTATAAGGTACATAATCATGACTAACATTCCAATCATCCACTGTACATATCATAGGTTTGAAGATATATGTACCAGATGCGGAAGTATTACGAAAACAAATTCTTAATCTATAAGAAGGTGAAGGAAATGTGGATATAACACCAGTGCCTTCATCTTTTGCAGTTGTATTACTATTACTATCTGCTATATACATAGAATAGCCGTTAGTATAATCTCCACCGGTAGGACAACCGCTATAAGCATATGTTTTACCTGCAAATTCTGTAGCATAAGATTCTGATAAATTAAAAATACAAGCGCTACTATAACTATAATTATTAGGCACGGTTACTGTAATTGTTCCATCTGTATTTATTTCAAATATTATCCCGCCTGTATGAGTAGCAATATTGTCACTCCAAGTATAATTTGTGCTATTGAGGACTTTAAATTGTGATAAACCATAATTATATAAATTTTTATCAAACCCATTTACATATCTTGTAAGACTTGGTTTTACATAAGTTTTAGCAAAATAATCAAGACCATTTAAATCTAAGAACTTAGACATTTTACTCAACTCCTTTAAAAAACATAATTTTACATAAATTAATGTTTTAAAAAAGTGATAGAAATATGTGTACAGTGGCTTTTTTTTTTTTATTTACAGTTAAATTAAATTTTATACTAAATCATTATAAAAATAACGTTGCTGTACTCCATAATGACGCTCTCCAGATATTTCGATATAAGGTTTAACGGAAACACCAAAACCGTTAAATAAGTCTTTTAATCTGAATGTTATGTAAGGATTATTCAATGCATAATCTGTTTCAGCGTTTTCAACGGTTAATTCTGTTCCTATTGGTAATTCTCGTGATATTAAGCATCCGTAAGATACAGTATCGTTTCCGGAATAATATGCATGATACCAAAATGTCATTCGACCTTCATCGTCATACTTTTCAACTTTTTCTATTTCTGCATACCCAACATAAGCCATAAAGGTACGTAGTAGTGTAATTTCAGGGTCATAATGTTCTTTAACTAATGTTGTATAGTAACCAAGACCTTCTAAGTCTAAAAATTTAGCCATTTAAATCAACTCCTTCTTATTTTATATAGTTAAGAAGAAATTTTAGGTTTATGTTTAAGGTGGCTTTTTTTTTATTTTGGGTTTTTGGGTTTAAGTATGTAGATTTTTTTTAAGTGACCACACTTACTGTAAACTTTGGTTGTATATCTTTATTGGCAAAAAGAGATAAACAACAAGGATAGGTATAAGAATTAGCATCCGCTGTGAAATTAAATCCATGTTTATTATTATGAATAGTACCTATTGCTGTTATTACTTCACCGGTACCACTTGTTAGATATCTTATACTTTTTATGCCTGAATCATAAAAATCTACTAATAATAATGAATTGTTAACAGATGCTTTCTGTGTGCCGAACATCATAAGTACAGAACCCCTAAAGCTACTTTGACTAAACATATCCTCATCGAATACTACCTGCATATTAGTTCCACTAAACGAGGATGTAGCAGTTTTATATGATACATTTTCAAGATTCGCTTTTGAATCTATTATCATATTTTGCTCGTCCTCTGTAGGTCTATAAGGTTGATATGTTTGTGAAATATTCCAAGCAGATTTGGTACAAATCATAGGTTTGAATGTAACATCCGACATTACTGTTCCAGCAATAACAAATATATAAATGCTCGTGATAGTGGAGTTATATATTTTTTCGGCACCACCATTATAGTTATCCCATACCCCTCCAGTACCTGCGTATATGCCATAAGAATGTACAGAACCTCCGGTTGTGCCACTTAGCACATACTCTTTACCGTTCTCTAAAACATCATTAAGTGTATCAGTCAAAAGAAAAAATCTATTTGTAGTAGGTGCAACCCCTCCAACGCTATTAACTGTAATGCTACCGTCAGAATTGACCGTAAATGCTGTATTATCAACAGTTCGCGTGTTATCAGTCCAACTACCCGGATTTAACTGCTTTAACGAATCAAGGTTGATGTTTAACTCATTCTTCGCTCCACTATCTATAACTTCTGCCAATCCTGGTTTAAAACATTGTGTATAGTAACCAAGACCTTCTAAATCTAAAAATTTTGACATAAAAATAAACTCCTTTAACTTTAAAATCATTTGTTAAGATTAAAGTTAAAAGAGTTTGATTGTTTAGGTAAGAGGGTGGCTTTTTTTTTTATTTTGACTTTTTGGTTAAGCATTATTCCATACACCATCTATATCATTGGTTGTAGCCAAAATACAAGGAGAATAAGATTTAGATATTCTATAGGCATCTTCTGTACATATCATAGGTTTAAAAGTTAAATTTATAGTTCCTGTATATGTACCTAAAACAGCAATGGCATATATACGATTTATTCCTACATCATTTACTATTGGGCGGACAGTGGTAGTGGTAGTAGATGTACTACCGCCTCGTGCATAAACATAGGCTTTTGAATCAGGAGTATCTAAACCACTACATAGTAAATCTCCTGTTTCGGCGGTATATTCACATAGATTAAAAATAACGTTTGATGATGTATCAATAATAGAACCTGTAACAGTTATAGAATAATCATTATTAACTGTAAAAGTAATTCCATTTATAGTAGCAGTTGTAGATGTTATTTTAAGTTTATTTTTAACAGCTCCACTTTTATATATATCATCAAAACCAGGCTTTAAATAATCATTTATAATATGTTCAACACCATTTAAATCTAAAAATTTAGACATATATATCACCTCTAAATTGTACAAATTTTAGTTCTTAAATAATGTTTATTTGTACAATCAAGGGTATAAGATGTGTGGCTTTTTTTTATTTTGAGTTTTTTTTATGAATTTGTCCACATAGTTTCTATTTCTGTTGTAGTGGCTATATTGTTTGTAAGTTCATAATTTGTCATTGCATATGGTTCCCAGGATTTTGATATTTTCCAAGCATCTTTAGTACATATCATAGGGTGAAATATGATAGGAGAATTTTGTGGGATATTTGTATTTTTACCAATCAAACAACAAATTAACATACCAGTCAAAGAACTTTTATCTGTAATAACCGAGCCCTCACCATATTCCGAAACAGAGTTATAACCAGTCTTAGTTATGTACATTCTCCAAGTAGATGAAGAACCACCTTGTGGGCAACCAGATAAAATATAATTTCCATCACAATAATCATCTATATTAGACTTTGCTTGATTATAGCCTAAATAACAGAAACTATTATTAGAAGTATCACATTGACCATAAGCAGATATAGTTTTATCAGCATTTAATGTGTAAGTAATACCATTATGTGTATATGTAGTAGAATCCCAAGTTGAACCACCATTACCTATACAGTTATAAAGTAAAACATTTTTTGAACTATTTTTGTATATATCAGTAAATCCAGGTTTTAAATAACTATTTATAAGATATTCAACCCCATCCATATCTAAAAATTTAGCCATATAAAAATCAACTCCTTCTAAACTATAAAGTTTTAGAAGGAGTTTTGAATAGTCTTGAATGTGGCTTTTTTTTTATTTTGACTTATACATTTATGGGTCTGGCTTCTGTATCACTTATAATTATAAAATCATCATCTGGGTAAGCGTCAAGTTCTCCTCTTATGTATTCATCATCTGGGTAAGATTGGCATACATCGTTGATTAGTTCCCACAGCTCTTCTGTGAATTTTATAATAGAATATAACTTTGCTTCTACATCTTCTATAACTTCGCCGGGAATATTGTATTTGGGATTTCTTAAATCTTCTTGGTCAAGGTTATATTCATAAGCCCAATCTCCGTCAGAATCAGTGTAGGGGTTTAAATCAAAATCTATATTAGGCTCTGTACCTCTGCCATAGATATTAATATCAACTTCACCATCTTCATAAGTAATATAAACAGTATCAAATATATCTTCAAATCTCCACTCTGGATAAGGTCCTTGTGAACTTGACTGCCAGTATATCTTATCGGTATTTATATCAATACCCTGTTCCGCATATTTACTTGCTAATTCTGTTACTTGTTCGTGGTACCAGTCCATTATACCTTCATTATAAAATTCCCAAATCCAACTAAGCTTGTTATATCTATAAGCATTATCAACTACATAATTCTTCTGCTCTTCATTTAAATCTTTCCAAGTTACAATGTCACCTTCACTATATTCTTTAAGAGATTTAGATTCACTTATTTTAATTTTCTTTACCATAATTTGTCAATCCTTTCTTTATATAATTTAAAGTCGTTCATATACATACTTCAGTACTGATATAGCCCAATCGTAATCAAATTCATCATTAAGTAGGTCTGCAATTAATTCATTATAAGCAGTCTTATCCAATTCTTTTAACTTACGTTGCACATCACCTGATTCATACCTAATTAATTCATTTACAGAATCATAATCATAATCATTAGCCATATTCTGTAAGAATTTATCTACATCCTCATTAGTATATCTTTTGAATATTTCTATAAAATCATCTGTATAAATATTATCATCCACATTAGTGTATTCATAGTCTGCTGTTGTCCATATAACAAGGTGGTCATCATTTATCCAAGAATTACCACTCACATTATTAAATACCTCAATTTCACCGTCCGGGTATAGATATAAATCCATTTGAGGTCTACCATATGCCTGTTTACCCAAATCCATAAGGGCATCTATAATCTTATCTTTATTCTGTTCTATAACTGATTTCCAATCTGTATATTCTTCACGAATAATCATAAAAATACAGTCCTTTCTAACTGAATAATGAATTATAAAATTCAATAATTAAAGTAAACATATATAGATATGTTTTGATTGGTAGTTGTGTTTTTTTTTATTTTGACGAAATTATTTCCTTACACCTTAAAAACTTGTCTTGTGTTAGTTCTAATTCTTCTTCGTATTCCTTTGATTCCACATATAAATCTTCTACGGTTTTATTAGTATTTTTAGCCATATTTTTATGGTTTATAATAGAATTATATACTTTATAATGTTTACAAGCTGTTTTAGTATCAAAGGATATTTTCTGTCCGCTCAACTCGTTCAAATAATTAATTAAATATTCTTCACATTCAGGATATATGTAAGTAGCTTTAAGTACGATAGATTCCATATATTTTCTTTTCAAAGTAGATGGTATGTTATGCTTTGTATGCCATACTCCTCTCAACCTACAATATGTGGGGCAAAATTCAATAAGGTTGTGGACAATATAACGGGCTATTAAATTATTTTTAGCTTCTAAAGTTAATTTAGGAAGTATTGTTTTTATGTAAGTGTCATAATTTATGCCACCATTAGACATTAAAGATAAGATAGCATTATTGAGAATAACTGAATAAGGTAATTCCATGATTCTTATTTCATTTATAAGTCTGATTAACAAATTAGAATCTGTGTTTTGACGAGTAACTATTGCCTTTTGTCGGTACTTTTTCCTATTTACATTTAACTGAATTTGAGCAGAAATCTTTTCATCTTTAAGTAAATTAAGAATGTCTGATTCTTTGTATAGTGCCGTGGGTTGCTTAAGATTATTATAATTTTTGGTAAATTTGAAAGGAGTTAAATTATTTTTAAGTAATAACTTTTTCGATAACCCTAATCCCATAACTTCTGTTAATGTTAATAACTTTTCCATTCCTTACCCCTTGAAAATCTTATTCATAAACTCTTCTGCCCATTTAGGTACACCATCCATCACCATAATAGAATCGTCTGCCACGTTGTACCAAGGAAGTGGAGAAGTAACATAATCAAATGGTGCTAAATAATCATTTAGAATATATCCATGTTTTTCTACTCCTTTTCCTTCCCAATAGAATCCTCCACCATAATCAGAATATATTTCTACATCATCTATTTCGGAATTATCATATTCCATTTCATCTGTGTTTAAATGATTATAAGCTTCTTCTACATATCTAAAAACATCATATATTCCTTCTTCATTTATACATTTTTCAGGTGTGAGTATAACAGGGTAAAGAACATCTGTGGTTCCACTATACACACCCATGTAGATATTTCCTGTTTTATTAAATTTAACTAAAGCTAAAGCTCTACTCATTGTTTATTCCTCCTTATACTGCACAGTTGTGACAAACATAATGGCTTCCGTCTAAACCTAACTGTCCGTCATAAGATACTTTACAGGTCTTTAAATAAAGTGTAAACTGTTCTTCTATTAAATCCCTTATTTGCGGGGTATCTATACATTTATCAATATATACAGTAACATCATAGTATTTAAATTCGTGGTTATTTCCAAATATTGGAATTACCATTACTCTTCCGCGAGGAAAATAATTGTAAGGCACAATTCTACCATCTACCTTATAATCTTTTCTTAAAGATTTCCAAGCATTTATATGTAAGAGGTCTGTAGAATGATAATCATTTATGTCCACTTTATCCATTAATGCTATTAGTTTATTGTCTATATACCAAAATATACCCTCGCTCGGGGCATTTATAGCTTCATATAGTCTTACTTCTTTAATTATTCTTACCATTTTTTAACTCCTCTCCTTCACTATCTATCATTATGAGTCATAAATGTAAAATCATGACCTTTCTTTAATAACCACATAGTAACAATGTTGTCAAGCCAGGGAATGAAAGAGCTTTCTTTAGTAATATCACATTCGTTTTTATTTATAGTAACATTATAACAATCTGTATAAAGAAAATCTCTATATTCAATTCTTAATGCATCCCCCGATTCATTAACTATTACATTTATTTTAGCATTACCTTGAACATAAATTAATTCATAACATCCATTACTAAAGAAGTAGCTTTTACATCTGCTTTTATATTCAAAACCATATTTACATAAATAACTTAAAATTTTTCCATTGTATAACATTGTAATAAACCCCATAAAATAATCCTCCTCTCTAAACCTTTTTACCCTCGATAGATATATAATATTGTCCTTCCACACCGTCACATTCCTCAAAAAATACAGCACCTTGCCAAATAGCAGTTCCATCCGAAAATGTTTTAAACTCAGAAATAATTTCATCTTCTAATGTTGTTATAGTATCATTATCCCATTTACAATCATTAAATTCAAGAGCAATTATTATATTTTTAATAATATATTCAACTATTTTTTCTAAAGGCATATCATAATCAGATTTAAAAAGTAAAGATTCAAATTCCCCGTTATATACTAAATCTAAATGCTTAACCCACACAGAAAATTTAAAACCTTCTCCCATTTTCTTTAGCTTGTTACGTATTTTTGTTTTGAGTTTATATGTATCTGCTGTAATCATAATTAAATCCTCCTTACATTCCTATTTTTCCTTATAATTATTATAACATATATTAATATAAAAGTCAATAACATTTACATATTTTTATATTTTAACATAAAATAAAAAGGAACTAAAAATAGTTCCTTTTTGTGTGTCATTTCATTTTATAACAACTATATCCAATTGTTCCTACAAATTTGCCATCCATATGCCTATCACAGATGTAACCTCCGCCCTCTTTTTCTTGTTTGTGAATGCACGTTTGACATTTAGTGGGGATTTCTCCTGTGTATCCAACTCCGTGTACGATTGGTGCTTTATAATCTTTAGCCATTTTAATCAAAACCTTTCTGTTTTTATTTATAAAAAATCCTCATAATCGTAATGATTATGAGGCATAATTTTAACTTTCTTTATTTTCTTCGTTTTGTGTTGTATTTTCCGATGATGATTTAAGACATAATGCTTCCTTAAAGATTTCCTGTACTTGATTATATGCAGATTCTGATAATCTGACTTCTTTACATACGCTATGTTCATCTGTTTTTCCTGTTGAATAAAACATGAACCAGGCTAATGTATTTAGTTTTCTTTCCAATTCATTGAGTTTTTCTTCCGTATTCATTTTCAATTCCTCCTTAAATGTCATAGATAAGTCCAGTATTTAGCTGTCCGAATAATACAGTTCCTAATTCAGTACAATTTAATTCTGTAAATAATCCTTTTTCTATAAACCATTGTCTAAATATATTAAGTATCTTTCGCCCTTCCTTACTTAATATACGGTCATTTATATTATTAACAACATAAGGGCTATTTATATCATGCATCGGCATATATAAATCATCTATATTTAAACATATAATAGCAATTTTATTATTAAGGATTAAACTACATATGGCATTAATAGTATCTATATCTTCTATATCCTTATATAAAGGAGTTATAATAAGTATTTTATTATATTTTTTGTTTAAAGGTAGTTTATAATTTTGTGTATAAATATCTATTATGTCTAACAAATCTGTTTTTTTCGCTTCCTCTATTGTTTTAAGTACAAATTGCATTATACTCACCTTCTTATTTTATCTATAAATTTTCCATAACATAATTAGAACAGGAATAGCAATACAACTAAATCCAAAAATACCTGAGAATATAGTAATTCCCCAATCTTTATGTTCATCATTAAATAGTAAGGCTCCGAAACCAACTAAACAAATCATTCCTACTACAATACTAATTATCAATATCATCATATGGGTCACGTCTCTTTCTAAACAACTCGTTATCACTATAATATTTAGGAATTCTAATTCCATTTTCGTTAACAGAAGTAGTGCGAAATGTATATAAATCCAAGCTACAAAAACCTCTATTATTTAAAACATCAATAATAAGCTCGTCTTTTAATTCGTCGCAATATCTAAACTGTACAGATTCTGCTAAGTAGAATTTACCTAATTTACAAGCATCTATTCTACTATTGTAAGCACTTCCATCTTCGAAAAAAGTCATCCAATATAATGAATTATCAAACTTGAAAGCTACTTTTCTGTAATTTTTAGCAGAAAAATCAATACCTTCACTATTTCTTATAAAGCCGTAAGCCATTTTATCCTCCCTAAAATTAATAAACCATGGATGATTCAGCGTCCGCAATCATACATAAAACATCATCTAAACTTAATCTGGTTGATACTTCTCTACCATTAGTTAATCCAATTTTTGTTATAGTTTTCGTTGTATCTTCTTCCTTAACCTTTGCTTCCCGCATATGAGTGATTTGCGTTATATTAACAACCATCTCATCTTCATGCACATCCGTAAATTTTATATATTTCATAATAAATCCTCCTTATGGACTTCAGTAAAATATTCTGTTAACTTTCTTGCTATTAATTCTGTATCATCACTTTTTATTATACGTTTGAACTCTGTAACTTTATCATTACGTTCAAAAACTTCTGATGCAGTAATTAATCCCCAATCTAACTCATTAATATTTTCATTAGTTATAGTTGGGGCGGCAGGTATTTTAATAGCTATTACACGTTCACCGTACTTATACATAAATTCATAAGGACCTGCATTATAGGATTGAATAGATATAAATTCAAACTTATTTGGTTCTAAGAAAAATAAATCAGATATAGTTTGATTTACAATCTTAAAGGACATAGATTCTAAATCATTATCTTTATATGCTATATAAGCATTAGATAAATGTGCATAATCAAGTCTACGTTTATTCATTTCTACTTCAAGCTTTAATGCTGCAGTTGTTAAAACAGCTTCTGTTTGTAAAAGTATTCTGGACTTTTCTGCAGATAAACGTTCATACTCTTCATTATAACGTTTTAAATCATAATTAGTTATTTCAGACAAAGTAATCATCCTTTCTTTTTTAACCAGTATTATATAAGTATGATTTAAAAAGATATTATATATAAATGTCCTTGTAAATTGTGTATTTTCTATTTGTTCATAGGTTGTGGAGTTCCTGTCAGCTCCCTAAATCTGTCCATATCAAAGTAGTAAAAAGAAAGTCTGTGACTCATTAACATATAGATTTTGCGAACTTTCCATTCAAATTCGGAACTGGTTTTTAGAACTCCTTTGCTCGAAAGTAACTTAAAATTAGATTTAGTAAATCTAAGGGGTACTCCATTTTTTCTTCTTGTAAGAACTTGATAAACAACTCCATTAAACATGATTATATCATTTTCATCTGGAATAAATGAATCATGGTAACAATATATTCTACTCATAATGTTATTTTTCATTGTCAAACTCCTTTCTTTATATCTTGAAATTATTTCTTTTTGCCCATGTATGCACCGCAATGTGGGCAATAATCTGTCATTTTACCACTTTCAGGTTCTGTTTTACATTCAGAGCAATATGGGTAATATCCATCTGAACAAATTTCCCACTTTGCTTGTTTTATAAAAGAATCCGCTGTCTTTCTATATATACAGAAGGTTAAGGCTTCTTCTAAATGTCCTTCTTGTCCACATACATCATTGTGAATACAATTATCACAAATTGTCATTTTTCTCACTCTCCTTAAATTTTTCTGCTGACGATATTAACTCATTAAATAAAGGAATGAAAAATCTACTATACTATCATCCATCTAGACCAATTACTCAAATTAATTATGTTCACAATTCTGTTTAATTAAATTAATATAATACTCAATTTCGAATGTGTTATTATATCCACCACAAAAACACAATTTATTATATCCACCACAAAGACACAAGTTAATGAGTTCTATTATATCCTTGTTTTGCTTAATATAATCTTCTATATGATTTATAGCGTCTTTAATAGTATCTAATTTCTGTATAAAATCTTTTACAGATGATTCTACATTATATATTTTTCTATCTTTATGAATAACAGTTGGAGTGCCTTTGATTATAGATTCTATATATAGAGTTCTGAAATCTTTTAACTCCTTCAACCATTTTATAAGCTGTTCATACTCAGATATATGTTTGCTGCTTTCAACTCTAATATGATTTTCAAATCTATCATCAATGTCACATTGGTCGAACTGTTGTTTAAGAGATTCGACTATATCTTCATAATGTTCTATAGCTTCATTTATTGTCATTATTCTCACCTCTCATATCTGCACCGCAGTTAGGGCAATATCTTGTTTTGTAAAATGTCTTTCCGATTGGATTGTAATACTCGTCAAATTCGATTGAACAGTTCTGTTCATCACACTCTGAACATACAATTTGAAATTCAAGACCTTTTACAGTTTCATCTTTATAGGGTGGCTTTTCAATCCACTGCCCACGCTTAACAGACTATACGTCTGCGGTTGGCAAGCTCTCAATGTAGTCTGTTATCCTGTCAATAGCGTTTATAGTATCAACGCCTGTCTGCGTAGTTTCATCCGCGTTGTTCCACATTTCTTCACATTTGGAAAGTATAGTTGCTTTCTCAACATATTCAGTCATTGTCATTCTCCTTGTCAATATGATACGATTCACACATAAACCATGTTACATATGATGTATGTAATACAGTTAGCACAAAATTTAAAACTTTGGTCGAAAATGTTGATATAGTTACGTCATTTACAAATAATAAAACAAACACTATCAACGCTTCTAATATTAGTCATAATTGCTTTTTTATAAACTTCATTTTCAACTCTCCTTTGCAAGCTTTCTCTTAAAATATCGCTCCCAACACTCAGTGCTATTCACTTTGGTAGAACAATCATCACAATTGGGTGTCATAACGCTTGCTGCTTTTACAATTCTGCAAGGGTTTCCGATTAACTCCGCTAATTCTTTGCATACAACATCTAAAGGCAGCACATTCACTGGTGTCATATTATTAATATCACAATAAAGCACATCAATAGCTCTTGAGATGTCTTTACCTATCACCGAGTTAGTGCTGATTTCTATACTACTTTTCTTTTCCAGATATTTTAAAATATCTTCCTTTAGAACACACTCAGCCATTTTCAGTCCTCCTTTATTATTTCAGCTTTCGGCATATCCAGTTCCCAATATCCTCGCATTTATTATATAAGGCAACAAATACCCAAGCTAAAAGTATCAATGGCAAGAAAATAAACCATACAAACATCACAACCACATCAAAATCATCAAACCTGTAATGTGCTGTTGCATAATGGTCATGTATTGTTATGATTATTTTAGTAATAAACATACCCACAATGTATATAACTGCTATCAATACCCATATCATTTTACAACCGCCATTCTTTCAAGTTCGTTCCGGATATATTCAGCCGTTTCTGCACTATCTAAGTCGATATCCATATTTTTAACAATATCACATACTCGTTGTATATCGTATATGGACACATAGAAGTTATCTAAAGCAACTTCGCCACCACAATCGCATTTATAGCAACTGTCTGTACAATTTGTTTCATTACCTGTTAGCAAACATATTCTTTCAGCCATTTTCTTCATCGTCCTCTCCATACCAGAATGCTATCATCTGTTTGTATTCCTCTTCTTTTCTCTTGCGCTGTTTTTTCGTCTCAATACCGTTACTTAAAGCCATCATACCGCAAAATAAAACAAATACAGTAACTATAAGTTTATCTTCTTTGTGCTGAATAATTGTGATAACAGATAGTGCTATGCTCATTATGATATCTGTAATTCCTAGAACGAATTGAGCCTTATCTTTGACCCTCATTTTCTCACCCCTTTGCATAAAATTCCTTCTATGAATATAATCATTATCTTAAACAAACGGTATATATTCCATAGGTAATAAGGGGTGACACTCCAATGAAAAGTATTACCATTATAATTGCCACAATATCCCATCTTCCAGATTTATTAGTGTTCAGTATTCTGTTAACTAAAACTCCACAAGCAAATACAATTGCCATAAACATTGTGACTACAAACCATACTGCAATTATTGCTAATGTCATCATCGGTTAATCGTCCTCCTGCTCTTCTGGATAACATCCATATAATCGTCCATATAATCGCTTATAAACTTCACGTTGATATAATCCGGTAGCAGTTGTCTGATTATAAAGTTCGTCTTTTGTTAGCCCTAAATATGAATATAGTTTAGTATTCAAATCTGCAATTAGACAATTAAGTTCAGCCGTAGATGAATTTTCTTTATCCATAATATCAGCTCCTTTATAAAACTAGATTTTATCCATTTAGTAACTTCTTAGCTTCGTCAGCGTAACGCCACTTAAATTTACAAGCTGTTACTTCTATCGGACACTCACCGTCATTGTCGTGTAGGCATATACCACAGTCTGCTTCTTTGGTCATATCGTTCACCGTCGCTTTCATAAGTCTCCTATACTCAGTTATCTGCTCCGACTTTTTCAGTAGTTCTCCTTTTCCTTTATCAGTCTGTTACACTCGCTTATCAGCACTTTGTTTTCTTCCTGCAGCTCTTTCAGCTCTTTAAGCCAGTCTGCAAGCTGTTTATATTCAGATGCAAGCCGAAAATGAGGCGCAGCTTCATATTCAGGATAATCCCCTCTTATGATATTGTGAGCAGACTCGTACTGTTCTTCCTCCATACGCAAACAAAATTCAATAGCTTGTTCAAGTGTCATTTTCAGTCCTCTTATCCAAAATAGGTAACCTTTTCTTCGTGCTGCTCCTCAACAAGAAATAGAGACTGACAATCACCGATTTCGATGATGTGGTACTTTCCTTTACCATCTTGAGCTATCCAGAACTCCTTTTCTGAACATTTAGATTCTGTGACAATTTTTGCAACCAGAGTAACGCTATCATAGTATTGATGTTTAGCATAGCAGCCTGATGTTGCAGACGTGAGTAGTTTTCTTGTAGTAATGATTTTCTTGAATAGTTCTGGACGGGTGTAATATGTATTCCCGTTATAGGACACCTGGATGAATCGTCCATAGAAGCAGGTATACTCTTTGTTGAATTTGACCTGCGCACCTTTTGGTATCTTAGATATCCTGTATCCAGCACAGTCATAGACATCCTCTTTTGCGATGTATGTCACGATATCTAGAGTCTCTCCCATTATCATTTCCCCCAATCTGAACAGTGCTTTTCGGCAGTACGTTCCAGAAGTCATCATCCAGACCTAAATCAGCTCTGAGGTCATCATTGTCGAAATACAAAAGAGCCATCGTGACAGCGACGCACAGCGCACGGAATGTAATTCTACTAAGGGTCAGCTTATCACGTATCATAGCGGCAAAGTTGTCATCGAATGGAGCGTCCTCTGGTGGGAGGTTGTATTCAATTCCTTCATCTCTAACTCTTTTCAAGGTGTAATGCCATAATACATCGGTATAGTGGTCGAGTTCATCGTCTGCTCCACAGATGATAGCAGCAAAGAACTCTGTAGCTTTCCAAGCGTCACATCTAATAAACACTCTGTCAATCTGTGTGATGATACCAGCACCTCCACCAACAGTGAGTTCCTCGTGCTTGAGAATCGTATTGATAGCTTTTTCATAATCACGGTCATTGATATAGCGGACAAGATTTCTGAGGTCGTACTCGTCGATTTCATCGTTCTGTTGTTTATAGCTTTCAAGGTTAGCATATGCAGGAACCTGACAGGCGGATGTCTGAATTGGGAATGTCACAGAAACGACTTTATCCTCCTCAAATGCTTGCGCCAAATCGACGTTGCACAGACAGATGCCTTTCGATATGAGAAAGTCTGCGAATAGAGCTCTGTCCAGAGCTGTTTCAACATGATGTCCGAGTTCGTTAGCTTCCTCCAGGATATCTATGACTCTCTGCTTGAATGTTCTTGAGTACTTTGATTTACTCATTTCAATACAATCACCACCATCCAACCAGTTACCTTTACCCTTACCATTAACATTAACAGTTTCATTCATTTTACTTTCCTCCTATATATCCTTACATACATTATAACACATATAAAGGAAAAAGTCAATAGTTATTTTGTATTTTTATCACCTAACATAAATAAGGGTTACAATAATGTAACCCCTATTTTTCATATAATTGTAGTAACAATGTTATGCTCTAATGCTTCTTGTGCTGTTAGTCTTAATTGTTTATCATATGTAAAAACATTGTAAAGCAATGTACAATCTTTGCCGGTTCTTTGTTCAAATAATTCATATTCCCAGTCCTGCAATTTTTCTACATAATCTGTATAACTTTTTAGTCCAGTAGGTGTGCTATCTTCAATGGAGGATAAAATATTGTGAATTAGGAACATAGAATGTTCATAGGCGTATCTTTCTTTTCCAGCAAGATATATAAAGAAAGCCGTAGAATCTGCATAACCAACACAATAAGTATTAATAGGAATTTTTGAATTTAATATTATATCTGTTAATGCAAACCCATCGTGTACTGAACCACCCACAGATGTAATGTATAGATTTATTAAATCCGCAGAACTTTCTTTATCTATTTCTAAAAGTGCGTTTTCCTCTATAATACGTTGAATTAGAGGTCTTACGGTTTCTGTTTCTATTTTGTCTTGAAGATATAAATTTACAGAATTCATTTATAGTTCACCCAATTCCATTTTTGTTCCTAATTTTTTATATTGTTCAAAATCCACCCCAGCTGTTTTAAGCATAAACTTCGAAGCTCTTGTAGATTCTGTCTTGGCATATTTATCATCATAATATATAACCTTTTTAATCCCTGATTGTATAACTGCTTTAGCACATTCATTACATGGAAAAAGAGTTACATATAGTGTACATCCTTTTAAACTCATTTGATTGCTATTAAGAATAGCATTAAGTTCTGCATGAACTACATAAGGATATTTGGTATCTAAATTATTATTGGCTTCTCTATTCCAAGGCATTGTGGAATCTTTACAACCTATTGGCATTCCATTATAACCAATACCCACTATTTTATTATCATCATTTACTATACAAGCTCCAACTTTTGTGTTGGGGTCTTTACTTCTTTGGGCAGAAAGAAGTGCTATTCCCATAAAATATTGTTCCCAATTTAACATATTTTAATGTCCTCTTATTCATATAAACAATTCAACCCATATTGAACCGCAACTGAATGTTCTATAACACATCCTCTTGAATGTTCCCAACCCTTTGCAAAATAGACATAGTTACAATTAGATAGTGTTTCAATGCTTCTACCAAGATAGTAAATATCTATATTTGTAGAACTATCTAAAATAGAAGGGTCAGGAGTAATTATTGAATTTACAATTGTAAAACCAAGCTTTTCTAAGGCTGATTTATAGCTATTAAATGTTTCCACAATTTGCTCTCTAGTGTGGGAACGCATAGGAAAAGAAATAAAAATTGTCTTATCCATTGTCATCACTCCTTATTTGTAAGAACATAAATGTTCGGCAATAGATTTTGAATCAAAACCGCGCTTAACCATATTCTCTGCAGTGACTCTTTCGTCCTGAGTAAGTTTAGTTCCTAACTCTCTTTCAATGTTCTGCAACATTTCATTCATCATAAACAAACACCTCAATCTTCATTAGGAATTAACATAATTTCAAAATCATCGTGGTCATATCTTACACTACCAAATGCAGGAGTTGTAGCCCATTCATATACTTCTTGTGCGAGTGTATTATCATTAGTAATAGATAATACTATTCCTCTAAGTTCTGCCGGATTAGATGTTCCTCTTGTAGTTTTATCTTTATGATTAATAATCTGGTATAGCATAATTCTTACGCTCCTTTTTAATTTATGTATATTTAAATTATAGCATAGATATGTAAAAAAGTCAAGTAAAAAATAAAAATATCGCCCATTAAAGCGATATTTTTAAATCTTTTAAATACATTTGGCTGTTATGTCGGTACATAAAACCGTTATTATAAAAGAACAAACCTAGACTATTTATGTCAAAATTATTGGGTAATGAAATAGATATTTCACAATCTAACCAATCTATAGAAATCACCCCGTATAAAATACAATATATTGTGTGTTAAACTAAGAAAACAAAGATAATATACAAAATATTATGTTTTAAATGTTTCTTCTATTATCAAAGATACTTTGGCTTCACTATTTATTGTGCATTTGTGACTGTAATGTTTACCCCTGTTAAACAGATGCAATTAGGTTCATCATTCTTTAGATTCTTTACAATATGATTAGATATTTTTACGCCGGACATAGTATGAAAAATAAACCGAGCACCTATTGGAACCTCTGAAAACTTCATGTTTCTTCCTCCAATCTGGATATAAAACTTTCAAGAGCACTAAGCGCACAAATATAGCCAACAGCATAATCGTTATGGCTTCTATGTGTAAGAAAATCACAGTTACCACTTGCTTTCAGTTTAGCAATTTCTTCCTTTATCTTGTCTAAATCAGAAGAAGGTTTTAACTTGTTAGAAGTATTCCAACCGTTAGAACCTACAATGGAATCTCTTGTAATCCAATGCTCATCCTTGGTATCATCTTCAATAATTGTGATGTTACCCATAATGGAAGCACCTATGATTGTACCGGTTACGAATATTTCCTTACCGGACTTATCTATCTTTCGGAAAGTTACTTTATCACCTACATTATAGGTCATTTTTATTACCTCCAATCCTTTATTCTCCAAAATTTTCAACTCATAATCGCGGTATAATTCTTCGAGTTTTTTATACAACTCCATATAATCTTCCGAATTCCAATAGTATTCACCAAATCCTTGATTTGGGTCTCCGTAACTTCTTGCAGGACAGTCTTCATATGTTCCTTTATAAGACATAGAAACCATTTTGAGTGGAAATTTAAGTTCGTCTATTTGATTTTCATAACAACCGATATCAATTCCATCTATTCTATTATTGTCGTCGCAAGTATTACCGCGCTTTAGGATTTCAATAATTGTTTTAGGTATTGTATCTCCTTCGAAATTTAAATATTCGTTATTATTCCAGTAGGCAAGAATTCCATAAAGGTCGTTAACAGGAAAATCTTTATGAGAATAAAATTTGCCATTAGCATCCGTATATCCACAAAGTGAGTGATAAGGGGCATCTATATCATTTTGTGAATTTTCTTCATTTGTATGAAACAGATAACCATAATCCCAATATATATCAGTAATATATCCACCGCCAAATTCTTTTGGAATTAAAAGTTTGTACATATCGCCGTCTGTAAAATTAGAACGGTCTGTTGTAATGTCAGCTCTTGTCCAAGAAAAACTACCCATAAATTAATCCTCCTCATGAATTGTGTTATAAAGATTGGTAAGTTCATCTATTCTTAAAATGGTACATTTAACTCCATATGCACCTAACGCCTGTATAAGATTGAAAACATTTGTGTAGTTAGTAATAGCTGTTTCTATTGTCCAATCAGTTCCGTTAGGGGTTTTAAATTTTATTTCAGAAATTGGAATTTTTGTTTCTATGATGTATATTTCAGGAAGTAACCCTGAATTATCTGTAAAAATGATAATCTTATTCATTTCAGCTTTAATCATAATTTAATCCTTCTTTATAGATAATCCAAACTTTTCCATTCAATTCAAATTAGAACCCATTTCTGCTTTATACATAGGACAAAAATCAGGTGATATAGTATAACCTCCGCGAGGAGTATGTCCACCACAATTTTTACATCTCCAAAGGTAATCAAAAATATTTTTATTTCCGTCCTTTATTTATTCCTTGGTTTCTTCTTTCCTATAATGTTACCTTTTTCATCAGTGCCGAAGCCGCTCTCAGTTTCATTAGCTACTTTCATTTTTCTTTTCCTCCTTACATACATTCAATAATTTTTGAAAGTTTATAAACAGGTGTTTCAGCAAATTCAGGATTATCCCTTATTGTATAATCAGGTGTCACAGAAATTACAATATGGTTAAGGTTAAGAGAAGTAGCATTGAAAACTTCTTCTGCTGTTCCTTCAGCAACAATGTGAAATCCAACTTTCACTATGACATATGTATCCTTAGTGTTAGTATCAAGACAAAGTGCCTTTATGATTTTTCTTACAGTTGTCATATCCTTATTGTTGTTCTCCATAACATCTTCCTCCTTAGTTAATTGTAAGTTTGGTTACAATTGTAGACCCTGAAGCTTTTTCATAAAGTTCAGGTGCTTCCTGTAAAACAATGTTCTTATCAAAAGTTGCTTTATCATATGTGATAAGTTTGATTTTGTACTCACCTACTGCTACATTATCTTCGCCAATTTCATTAAGAAATTCTTTAATGTCATTAGTAATGTTTTTCATTTCGGCTTCAATCTGGTCTTTAAGAACCTTGTATTCTTTGTACCTTTTAATTGTTTCTTTAATTTCTTCATTTTTAACATCTTTAATTATGTTTGCCATTATAAAAACCTCCATTCAAATCGTATTCATTATGTTTTCTTGTTATATATAGTATAACACATTAAAATAGATTTGTCAAGAGGTTTTAATATATTTTTATATTTTAACAATTATTCAATATTTCCACCATGTTTTAGCCTTTTTAGCCTTAATGGTTCTACGTATATTAATTCTTATTTTAGTAGCAATTAAATCACTTATAGATGCTATTATAAAACATACTACAAAAGTAATCATAGCCACTTTAAAAGCTGTTACATCATGTTCCACACTAAATTCACATAATATCATCCATCTGGATAATACAACAACACCTATACATAAAGATATAATAGATATTATTTGAAATAAATTTTGAATAAATCTTTTTCCTCTTAGAGTCATTTTCATAATTTTCAGTTCCTTTCGTTTTTAAATGTTCTACAAGTATAGTATAACACATAAAAACAGATTTGTCAAGTAGTTTTTAAAATAATTTTTATTTAACAAAAATAACAGGCTTTCTTTTATAGAAAGTCTGTTGTTTTCTTGTTAGCACCCATGTACTCTTATTCGACCTATTTGTTGATAGCAACGTAAGTGTTTATCGTCTTGCATAACTCCACAAAATTCAATGCTTCCATCGGCTAAAAGATTTTGTATGAAATTATAAGGTATAAATAGAATTCCGCATTCTACTATGTTGAACAAGGCATCGTTTAAACAGATTCTTCCGGCATTAACATTGCCCATAGCATAGGAAAAATCCCACAAACTTTCGATTTCAGAACTCATTGCTCTTACATAAGTTTCAAGTGAAGTTAATGCTTTCATTACATCAAATTCTCCTACTTCAAACCAATGGTCAAATTGTCCGTCTTTGCCTATTTTAACTCCGGAAGAAAGTAAGAAGTCCTTAAACTCTTGTGGAAATTCGTTATTTCCAAAAATTTGGTAATTATTCACATATACACGATATGACATAAATTAACCTTGCCTATCAATAATAGTTTTCTTAAACTTTTCTAATCCACCAAAAGTGATAGTTCTTATCTTACCAAAATCAAGAATTTCAAATATATCAAGTCTATTAACTGTTGGATATTTAATAAGGTCAAAGAAATCCTGTAACTGCTTCTTAGTGAATATTTTATCTACATTAGCATATATAAAATCAATAGTTTCATTTATATCTTTTGTTTCAGCTCCGTAAGCTTCTACAAGACCTTTGTTAAACATATCAAGTAACTTATTAAACATATCCTTATTAATATATTTATCTACTTCTTCTACATAATTTTTAGGAAGTTTATTAATATTAAAAGGTGCATATTCCTGTTCTTTTGAATCTGTACCTACTAATGGATTATCCATATACACATACTGAATAAACTTATCATCTTCAGTAAATTCTGGGCAAATAGCAACTTCATAATAATTATTTATAGCAAGTATAAATAATCTTTCGAGTTTATTATTTTTCATATTATACTTAACCAGTGTATCATTCTTTTTCATTGTGTATTTTACTCCTTTTAAAAAATTTAGATATGAAACCCTTTTTAGGTTTCTTTATATCGGCATAATTGGTTAATCTATCAATTAAGTTGTTCTTGTATTTTAACTCAGATTGTAGATTACCAATTGTGCTTTTTTGCTGTTGTACAGTTTGCTGAAGACTATGTATTTGGTCTTTCAGTTGTGTAATTTGACTTTCGTACCGTTCCTTTTGTATCTGTTCCCTCTCTAAGAAAACAGATACATTAGGAACTTTAGTTGTATTCTTACTCACGTCAAATCATCCTCATATATTTCCAAAATTTTTTGGAATTCGTCATATAAATCTTGCGGAACATCTACTTGTTCTGTTAAATCTTCCATCCACTTAGTAAGCCTATCATAGCAAGTCATGGCAGTTTTACTGGAAGTAGAGCGCATAAAACCTGTATAAATATCATCAAAAGTATTTCTAAGTAAAGATGTTACAATTACAGGTTTTCCTCCATATGATTTAACAGTATCAAATTCTTCCTGTGTACTTACAGGTATAGCATCTTTGCCATATTTCGCATAAAACTGTTCTAACATTCCGTCATCCAGTACACGCCAATTATAAAGATATTTTACATCTGTAGGTTCTTCGGAATAGAAGATTTCTTTAAATTTAGGGTGGTCCTTAAAATGTGACCAAATTCTTGAAGTGTGCCAAAATAAATCAAAATCACTTACAGTGTGTCTATCCCTTTCCAGCTTCATATACTTAGAAGGTATGTCGTAACCACAATGTAAACTATCATTGTGACAAACAAGAAGTCCGGAAACAAATACATCCCCTTTATATTTTTCATTCAGAAGTATAGTACCTAAGTCGAAAGCATCTGTAAGTGTTTCGCCCACATCATTTAATTTAAGAATGTATTTCTTTATCTCATTATATTCGTCTGTTGTTATTTCTTTAATAGAAATAACAAGATTATTGTGTGGAACTTTCTGCCAAACAAATTTCTTGTCCACATCAAACACCGGAACAAGTCTACCATTGTATCTTCTTGACTTTATAAGTTTAGTGTTCCAAACTTCTTTATTTCCATAATTGTAGAAAGTTACAGACTTACCATTTCGCAGAAGTACAACAGTGGCAAGTTTATATCCTTCACCAAATTGACCTACCATTGATTCATTATCAATCTTAGTTGTACAACCAAGAAGTAAAGATTCAATGTTTAAAACAGATTTAAGATTACCTATTTCTAATGTTTGTGTTTCTTCATCATAATTAAAGAAAGACTTATTTGAAGGGTCTTCTGTTTCACCGTCAATAGAATTTTGGAAAAACTCCCTTACAGCCTGTGGAATTCCCCAATCCTGTACATAGTTGGAATCTACAGTAAGTTCGTATCTTGACATAAAAATATCCTCCTAATGAATTATAATCTTTTTATACATTATAACATATATTTTTGTATTTGTCAAGTAGTTTTCTTTAAATTCTCAAAAAAGTTTTTAACTTCCACAAATTTACCACAAGTCATCTTACCTTCCGGACATTTATTATTAGCAACGCAATTAGGTCCAGCATTTTTAAATAGTAAAGGAGATACATTATAACAAAGTCTTAACATTTCATTAGCAACAGACCGTATTTCCCACTGTGCGCGATTGCAACATCTATGTTCAAAGAAATTATATAAGGACCTAATATTCATAGTAACAATTATCTTTGTTTCACAAGCATTAGGAAGTACAAATCTGGCATCCTCATTAGCTAATTTTTCTGCCTTTTTCTGTGCTTCTTTTTCGTCTATTCCTTCCAAGATAAACTTTCTTCTATGCCTTTCAATAAGTATATCTCTTATTTCCTCATAACAATTTTGTATATATTCCATACACTTATCAAATTTAACTATGGCATTAAAATCTTTATCTATTTCAGGTGGTGTAATATAATCAAATTTAGTAGCATTTACATAACGCTGTGATTGTTGTGAATAACTTGCTATTCTATGTCTAACTAATTGATGGCTACAAGCTCGTGAAATACCTTCAATACCAAACGTAAATGTAACGTGTTCAAGTGGACTTTCATGACCCAGTGACATTAGCATATTAATAAATTTAGTAACATTTTCTTCTGTTAATCCTTCTTGTATTTGTGATATATTGGAACTGGAATAACAAAGTTTTGCGGATGTGGCAATAACCTTTTCCGGCTCTGGTGTATGAGCTAATAATTCAACTTTCATGCTTTAACAACCTCCTTGATTTTTTGTGTTAGTTCAAAATTCTTATTTACCGTAAGTATTTCTAACTCTACTTCCTCACCCACTAAATTATTATCCATTACATAATTAATTATGGGGGATTCAATTAATTTAGATATTTCACGTTGAACAAATCTTGCTCCATATTCAGGTGCATAGCATTTATCATATAATAAAGCTTTACTATCTTGTGATACAATTACATCAACTTTAATATTATGAAATTTCTTTATTAACCTATCTAATTCTAAATTCACTATATTAGTAATATCCTCTTTAGATAAACTATTAAAATATATAATATCATCTAATCTGTTAATAAATTCGGGACTGAAATGTTTTTTAACAGAAGATTCATATATCTTATATATATCTTTATTAGTTAAAGTATTATCACCGAAACCTACTGTATTATTAGCTTTATCTCTAACATTGGTAGCACCTACATTAGAAGTAAGAACTATGATGCAATTTTTGAAATTCACTTTGGCACCTTCGGAATCTGTTAAAATACCTTCGTCCAATATTTGTAATAATATATTATATACATCTGGGTGTGCTTTTTCAATTTCATCAAAAAGAATTAAGCTATATGGATTATGTTTTACTATCTCCGTAAGCTTTCCTCCTTTTGTATGACCTATATAACCCGGAGGAGCACCTATTAATTTTGCAACAGCGTGTCTTTCCATATATTCAGACATATCTAATCTCACAAAAGATTCTGCATTAAATAGTTGTGTGGCAAGTAATTTACACAATGCTGTTTTACCTACGCCGGTAGGACCTACAAATAAGAAAGAACCTATGGGTTTAGTTGTATTACATAATCCCATAAAATATCTTTTAAGTAATTCCTGCATTCTATTAACTGCTTTATCTTGACCAATTAAAGAGGATTTAATTGTATCTATAATAGTAGTTACTTTATCTGTTACAGTAGAATCTGGTATAGGTACAGATATATTAGTGATAGCTTCTATAGATTTTATAACATCATATTCATTTAATTCTTGGCGCTCCGAATGATTCTTACAATGTACAAAGGATTGGTCTAATAAATCTATAACCTTATCTGGCATATACTTATTTGGAATATATAAATCAGCATAATTAACAACTGTATTAAGAATATTATAAGGACATTTTAAATTAAAATAAGATTCATATTCCATACAGATATTTTCCATTAGTTGTAATACATCTTTTTTACAAGGTTCTTTTATGCTTATTTTATTAAATCGTCTTAATATAGCACCATCTTTTTCCATAGCTTTAAATTCTTGCTCCGTTGTAGCCCCTATAATCTTTAAATTATGACCTGTCATATAAGGTTTAAGAATATCCGCCATAGGTACACCGGAAGTTTCCGAACCATCATTACCTTTACCATTCATAATTGTATGTATTTCATCTATGAAAATAATTACATTTGGACACTTAACTATAACAGTTTCAAGAAATGTTGTAAGTCTTTTCTCCATATCGCCACGATACATAGCACCACTAACAAGATAAGAAACAGATAGTTCATATATATGATAATTAGCAAGTGCCTTTGGACACTTAGTAGACATAAGTAAATGAGCTAAACCTTGTACTATGGCAGTTTTACCTACACCTGGAAGTCCTACTAATAAAGGATTATTTTTATTTTTACGTGTTAATACATCTATTATATTAGATATTTCTTTATCCCTATTATAACAAGGGTTAACACTACTGTCGAATGGGTTAGTTAAAAATTTACCATATGTACGGAAAATATCATCAGTGGGAATTTTACATAATTCTATCAATTTAACCTGGGCAGCAGATAATACTTCCTCATAGTTTTTATTAGTGAAGCAATCATTAACTATAATTTCATGAACAGATAATAAAGTATCAGTTAAAAATAGATAAGCAATGTAGCTATTATAATAAGCAAACTTTTGCTTTTTAGTGGAAGCCACAGTTTTCAATTTTGAGAACGATACTATTTTATCAAGAAAGTGGCAACATTCTTTAGTGATTATAATATCGTCTTCGGTGATTTTCTTTTTATTTTTAACATCCTTTATATTAATATGTTCAATAAAAGAAGAGTACTTAAACTTTTGTGCAAACACTAAAGGTAATAAATTTTTATTATAACAAATATAACAAAGTTCTATGGTTGATATAGTATTATTATTTTTAGATGCTATATCCAAAACTTCGTCTTTACTATTACCAAGTAATGTAAAAAGAGCTTGCTTATATTCGTTTTGATTCTGCATTGGATTATTCACCTACTTTGTGTGATAACTATATAAATATATTATAACACAGATATAACGAAAAGTCAAGTGTTTATAAAAAATTGTGGAGCTGAAATTACAACTCCACAATCTTCATATATAAGAAATAATAGATTAAACAGTATGTTTCACTCTATCGTGTTCTTCTGCCTGTTTACCATCATTCCATCTATCTAAAGTACCAGTAAGATAACCGGTTATTCTACGAATTCTTTCGAATTTAACACCTTCACCTAACTGTCTTTTTGTAAAATTACTTGAACCTACCATTTTCAATCTCTCCCAACTCAGTTAATATTCTGGGTGTATATACCCTATCGTTAGAACGTTGTTGAACTTTTCTACATTCTCCTAAAAGATTACATACTTTATTCAAACACTTTTTACTATCTTCTTTACTTATAAAGTCTACTATGGGTTTGAGAACTGTAATAGTATCTTTATATACTCTTCTCCGTTGACGGTTATAGTGTAACTGTGTAGAATATTTACATCTTTCTTTATAACTATTAGAAAATTCAATAGCGTGTAACAAATCTTGTGTAATTTGTTGTTCTATTTCCAACTGTTCCTCGCAATAATCATATAAGGAAATAAGGTCTCTTAAATCATTCATTGAACCTATTAATGTAGATAAATCATAATCTATGTTAACATTAGTTTCAGAATCGGTTATGGAAGTTGATTCTTCCACAACATCTTCTGTGTTATTATGTGATTCTTTAAATTCCCTTTGCAGTTGTCTTAATAGATTAGAATAATTTTTACGATTACGTTTCGCCATAATGAACTCCTAATCTATTTTTAGCTATAATTTCCTTATAAGCTTCTGGAGTTAATGCCTCTCCTTCACGTCTTCCACAACAAGGGCAAACATCTTTTATTATACCTGTATAACCACAAACTGGGTCTCTGTCCACTGGATGATTTACAGCACCATATCCAATACCTTCGTCGTGCATACATCTAACTACACGTTCAAAAGCTTCAAGATTCTCTGTGGGGTCGCCATCCAGCTCTATGTAGCAAATATGACCCGCATTACATAGTGCGTGATATGGTGCTTCTTTCTTAATCTTATTATACGCTGATATTGGATAATAAACTGGCACATGACAGCTATTAGTATAATAATCCTTGTCAGTAACTCCAGGTATAATACCATATTTTGCCTTATCCATACGAACAAAACGACCTGAAAGTCCTTCAGCAGGTGTGGCAAGTACAGAGAAATTAAGATGATACTGTTCAGACATTTTATCAGTATAATCCCTCATATGTCCTATAATCTGTAATCCTAACTCTTGTGCTTCATCACTTTCTCCATGATGCTTACCTATTAATGCTATAAGTGTTTCAGCCAGTCCTATAAATCCAATAGATAACGTACCATGTTTAAGTACATCTTCTAATGTTTCATTAATTCCAAGTCGTTCCGAATTCTTCCATACACCTTGACCCATTAAGAAAGGATAATTCTTAACAGTTTTATTACATTGGATTTTATATCTATGTAAAAGTTGGTCTTTTACTAATTCTAAATATTCATCCAATATTTCATAAAACTTATTAATATCCCCTTTAGATTCAATTGCTATTCTGGGTAAGTTAATAGATGTAAAAGATAAGTTACCTCTTCCGGTTACAACTTGATTATCCGGGTCATTAATATCACCTATAACTCTTGTTCTACAATTATGTGAATTAATACCTGATACATCAAATCTATCACTTTCAGTCTCTACATCGTAACTATACTTATTATCTGTATAAAATTCTATATTAGTAATAGTACCAAAAGTATTATCACCAACTATATCATAATTAGATAAAAGTATTTTATCCCCTATACATACTTCGTCAGCTCTCATACGAGTAGATATTGCAAGTCGCATATCATCCTCATCTGCTTCCTTGTATATAGGAAGTGGGTGGTCAACAGTACAATCAAGTGTTATAGAATCACTAATTGTAATCTTAACCCAATCTTTAACTTTACTATTAATAATAACTTTTTTACATCCTACAAAAGATTCGCTATTACTATCATATACTTCTACAATTTCTTCTGTGTTAATATATGTAGAATTAGGACTATAAGTATTAATATGTAAAGTATTTAATAATGTGTTAGTAAAATCTTTGAAGTTTGTTTGTTTTACTTCTTTATCCTCTACTAATCTGTAAATTATCGTTTCTTTGCCATCCACACAACCCATTGTTGCTATTTCCGAATCTGGGTTACCCTCCTTATAATATTGGAGGTTATATGGGGCATCCACTGAACAAAAATTAGGGAAAAGTCGTTTCGCAGAAACTCTACAAGCTAATTTAAATAAATCATAATTTGGGTCTTCTTTATTGTAGTTAACTCCAGATTTAAGTTTAAATATAGTTATAGGGAATATAGGTGTTTCACCATTACCTAATCCAGCTTCCTGTGCTAACATTAGATTTTTACTTATCATTCTACCCTCTTCGGAAGTATCTGTTCCGAAGTTAATAGAACTGAATGGCACTTGGGCCCCGGCCCTCGAATTCATGGTGTTGAGATTATGTATAAGTGCTTCCATAGCTTGGTAAGTATCTTTATCCGTATACTTAATAGCACTTCTAATACACATACCAGGAATTACATAATCATCTTTTATTACATCATATATTATAGATTCAATATCTTTAAGATTATCCTCACACATAATAGAATGATGATTTTTAGTATATTCAAGTAATTTTTTCTTTATAGTCTGTATATCCTCTGTAATTACTTCATTCATATCCAAATATTTTAATATATTATTTATAAATGATTTTGATACATAAGGAGCTAATCCATAATCAAACGTTGGAATCGACTGACCTCCCACAAACTGTGAGTTTGCCGAATACATCACTATCGCCAACTTCAATTGGTACGATACCACATTTTCACTAAGTATCAATCTCTTAGCTACCCTACTCCGTTATTCGATATTAATAGTTATATTGTCGATGTATATAACTAATGCCTTATGCGCTTATCTATCGTTTCGGTATCCAGTAGACCTATTATATTAAAAATAATATAATGTGGTACGGGATTATATATCTTTCAATATAACTTCCCCGTAACAGAAGTATAAATGTACCATTGTCCTATACAACCATATATTATATATGTTACTTCCATTTGATGCTGATAAACATCTTAACGTGGTTTGCATTATATATTACTATATAATGGCACAGAATTTATTTATGCTGGTCGTTTTGGTTTGATTGAATTGCTATACAAGCTAAAGCTGCAGCTGTTCCTATGCTGTTTGGAGTTCTTAAATGTCCGTGTCCTGTAGAAAAACCTTTATCTAAAAGTTTTCCGATAGGTATTTGAGTGCAAGTAGTAGTTAAGGAATAGAAGTCTAAATCATGTATATGAATCCAACCATCCCTGTGTGCAGTAGACATTTTTTCAGGAATTACAGATGTTAAATAATATTCTTTGGAAGTTGTAGTTCCAAATTTTAACATAGTACCCATAGCAGTATCCCCATCAATGTTAGCATTCTCACGCTTACTGTTAGAAGATATTGCTGTGGCACTATTCATTTCTCCAATACTCTTCATAAGGGAGGATTTTTTCTCCCTTATTCGAGTACGCTTGTTTCTATAAGAGGTAAAAGACTTTGCCAATTTTGGCAACTTTAAATCTTTCATATTCTGTACTATATAATTCTGTACTGTTTCAACATCCATTTCAGAATCTTGTACAGAGGATAACCAATTAGTAACATTATTTGCAATAATATTAACTATGTCATCCTTATTCATATTGTTGCTATTATTATTCGTAATAGCTAATTCAATTGCCATACGAACTCTGGTTTCATCATATGGAACAACACGTCCATCTCTTTTTACAATCATAGAAACCATTTTTCAATTCTACCTCCTTAAAAACAATTAAGGCATGATAGGTATTGGTATTAATAGAATGTATTAACCCTTCCGTTTCCATACCAACTTGTAGCAGTCCAATTAGCAAATACAGTATCTTTATTAGCGAAATAATAATCTACTGCTGCTATAATAGAATCTGACATATAATAATTATAATTTCTATTAAATCCCCAAGGTTCACAGGCTGTAGCGATAACATCACTAATACTGCTACCTGAATTACGAACCCGATTCATAATGGATGCCACAATTTTTGCTTTTTCCTCTACAGGAACCCAATCAGCTCCATACTCAGAAGAAACTAACTTACGAAGTAACATAACTTCATATTCTGTTAAACCGTAGTCATAAGGTGTAACAGGTGTAGATATAGATTCTCCGGCAACTTCCATAATTTCACTTTCCGTTGGAGTTTCCTCTATTACATCTTCAACTGTTTCTTCTGTAGGTAATTCGGCTCTCACTGGTTCCTCAACAACTATAATATTCTCTGTTGTTATAACCGGAACAATAGGTGGCTCAGTAACTGGAATCATAGTTGTTGTAGTTGTTGTGGTTGTCTCTGTTGTATCAGAAGTAGTAGTTATTTCCGTTGTAGTTGTTGTTACGGTTGTAGTTGTAGTAGATACAACGGTAGTAATAACGGCTTCAGTTGTAGTTTCCTCCATTTCTTTAACAGCTTCTGAACCACAACTAACTGGTTTCATACATAATGAAGTGACTAAAAGGCTAATTATAATTGTTAATACTAACAATACATACTTGTTTCTTAAATTGTTTAAAATATTCATAATAAAAATCTCACTTTCTAATATTAGTTTAATCGTTACAATATTGGATATACTTAGTATTTTCCAATATTTTTAGGATTTCTTCCTATTAGTCCGTGAGTTGACACATATTGAATTATTGCCAAAAACTTAATTTATAACTATTTTAAGTTAATACTAACTTAAATAATAAATTAAATTATAATCCAACAATAATTTAAAACGCTTAGTTTGTCACGTTTATGATGAAAATATGTTATTCATCAATTTAGTTAAAGCATTTTAAATGGGTTTTATTTCCTCATCAGCAAATTTCATTGCCATAAAACCAATAATTTCCTAAGTCCTCTCAGAAATTGTTTATCTACAATAATAAAAAGGGTATTTGCGGTCTACTACAAATGGATATATGCTATATAGTAGTATTATTATAGTGTGCCAACTCTTTAAGGAACATTATTCAATACACGGGGTTTATGCTATGTAATTACTTTTAAGATTTTATTACCATCTAAAATCAAAGTAAAAAAGATATTGATTAACGTTCCAGAACATTAAATATTAAGGTGGCATAGTCACAACACTCCTTTCTCTAAATATATGTATATTATAACACAAAAGTAGCATAAAGTCAAGTTAATCTTCTACTTTTTTAGAATAATTAACCTGACTTTTACTACTTTTGTATATAAACGTGATATAAAGAATTATTCTAATTCATCCGCCGTATTAGAAATCCAACCTCTATGATTTGTTGTTAATTCACATACAGCACAACGTTCATGTTTAGAAAAATGATTAAGATATTTCATAAATCCACTTCTTTCTGGATTATAATAAATATCACATTGTTTAGCATGACCTATAACAATAACTTTACAACTATCGTGCATTCTTGTTAGAACTTTTTTCATTTCATCGAAATATAAATTCTGGCTTTCATCAAGAATAACCACTTTATTTTCAAAATTACAACCTCTCATATATGTATGAACCATACATTTTATATAAGCTGTACCAAATTTTTCGTTAGTAATATCTGAAAATGTAGCAGTATTCATATTAACACCTATTTTATCTAATGCCTGATAACAAGGTTCATAATAAGGCTCGCTTTTTTCTTCAATTCCTCCAGGTAGAAAACCCTGTTTGGCTTCTTGAACTGGAGCTGCTATGTAAACTATTCCGTCATACATACCATATTGAACCATTAAATTAGCAGTACCCACAGCTATTAATGTTTTACCACTGCCAGCTTTAGCATTACAAAATATAATATCATAATCCTTATTATAAATGCAATCCCTAAATTTTTGCTGCTCTTCGTCTAATTCTAATCCATAAAATGGGTGTCCTTGTAAAGTTTCTGGACATTCTATTTTATCCATTGTTGATATACGCTTTTTAGCCATATATTAAACTCCTCTCGGAGAATTTCCAGCACCAACTGGATTATTCTTAAAGTATTAGATTGATAATTATATGTTATGGTTGAATGCTATAAAATTATAAAGGTTATTTAGTAAAATCTTTAATTAATTAACATAAAATTAAAACAATTTCTTTTGTCTATTGTGTACATCCCTAACAACAATTTCAATTGGTTTAGATATATTTTTAGATTCTTTACGATATGTTTTATATTTTACTATTCTTATATTATTTTCCATATGTGCGCTCTGTTCAATAATATGAGGTAAATTTTTACATATTATCATGTCGAACTCACTTACCATTTTTGCCTTACCCATAAATTTAGTTATTTTATAATTAGACACAGAATACAATTTATATTCTGTGTCTTTATTATCTTTATCCATAGTGGCAGCATAATATACATTATCATCCACTAAGAATATACATTTCAATTCTTCATAATTGGGTATATTAGTAATATGTTTATATAATAGATTCATTTATTACTCACTCTTTTCAGAGTTAAGAAGAACTTCACTTATAGAATAAACAACATTAGGTTTTACCCATTTAAAATCTTCCCAATTAAATTCAGGAGAGAAAGATATTACATAAGTATTCAAAGTGCCAGGTTGATTTGGATTTAAAATACTAACATCCGGTAAATCTTTAAGATATTTGGATGCTATTAAATACTTATTACGAGTTATCTTATAAGGTGATTCTGTTAATTCTGCTTCTGGTAATTTTGGGTAAGTATTAGGTCTAAAACTTTCATCTATAGCATACTCATATACACTCTTGCTATCTGTACTATATATCTTATCGTATTGTAATGTTATATAGTTATATCCTAAAGATTGTAAACCTTTAAGGGTGACTACTACATTTGGTGGGAGTACGATAGGTTCTATATAAGCAATATTAAATCCATAAGAATTAATACGTTTTATAATTTCATCTACTTCAAATACTGCCATTGGATTAAAATAATCTGAAGTAATAACTCTTATAAATCCGCTGAAATAAATAAGATTATTAGATGTGTCTACTATATTTATTTTTGTTCCGACTAATGCCGTTGTATTAAATTGGTCAACTGTAAGTTTAAGATAAGGATAATCTGTACTTCTTAGTCCGGCAAGTTGGTTCCAATTAGAAAATTCAAATACACTTATCATTATAATATCACTCCTTAATCTGTATCCGCCTTAACACGCTTATCGCCACTTGGTCCTGTTATCATATCATCCTTAGTTAATTCTGTTCTTACAAAATAACCGTCAGTAGAATCTCCAATAACAACAGAATCACTACTACAAAGAACGTCATTAAGTGTTTCTGTATCAAGAACGTCCAGCTTATTCCAGGTATTGTATGTTCTTGTATTAATAGTGCCAACCGTTCCACTAATACCATTCACAGTTCCATTAATATTATTCACAGTACCATTCATACTATTTACAGTTGAAGCCAAGTTAGATACAGCTTGGTCAGTACCACCACTACTACCTGTTACAGTAGATTTAATATCCGGCACATCTGTACTATGTATAGTATTAACAGTGCTTTTAACATTATCAACATTATTACTAACAGTATTAACATTATTTTTAACAGTTCCTACATCAGACTTTACTGTACTTACATCCGATTTTACTGTGCTTACATCAGATTTAACAGTATTTACATTAGTATTAATAGTTCCAACCTTTGTATCCACAGTAGATACCTGATTACCTACACTTGTTACATTATTATTTACATCTGTAATATTGTTATTCATAGTTGTCATTTGTTGAGTTAAACTACTTAATCCATTGGTAATAGAATCCGCAATAACATCACCAAACTTATTACCACTTTCTGTACCTAATGCTATTTCTATATTATGTAATCTTGTGGAAATACTATTACTATCATCACTATTAATAGAATCTTTTAAATCCGCCATAGCTGATACTAAAAATTCAAGTTGTTCTTTAACATTAGTAATATCTTCCGACAATGTTTTGAAATATGTAGGGTTAGTAACATCAATGGCTTCTAATACATCCGGGTCCGTTGGTACATGACCACTCATATCAAAATGTAACTGTGCCCTAAATTCTTTAAGCATATCTACTGTATTCTTTTGGGCAGATGCTTTAGTGAAACTATCCTGTAAATCGTCCATCCATTTAGTGGCAGCTTCTTGAATATGTAAATAAGCCATTGTATGTTTAGTATTACCTACAGGTGTGGTATTATTATATCCTTCTATAGATACTTCCACCCTAGCAATAGGTTCCCCTAATCCACTTACATGAACATAAAATCCAGTATATTGACTACCTAATTTAATTTTGGCGGAAAAAGAAGAACTACCCACTACTAATAGAAGGTCATTTACTCTTATTATAAGTGGGTCTAATTTGGATACAACTATTGGATATTCTATAATATTAGCCATTATTAGGTTCGCCTCCTCTATAGAAGGATGACCTATTTTTACGATATTCTACTAATTCAATAGTATTTAAATATTGTTTATATAATGTTAATATATTAGAACAAGTTTTATAAGCTACTTCCTTTGTAACTTCATTATAATCCACTGGTTTTAAGTACCAAGAATGTATAGTTTGGTGTGATACATTAGTATGCCAACCATACCCTACTTCATAATAACACTTATCAAGTAATGTAAGTTTTACTATATCCCCCGGAATTAAATATCCTACACCTAATACAAATACAGTTTCTCTTGTAAATGTATAATCTGTATAAGGATAAATAATTTCTTCCCCAACATCATTAACGGCAGTTATATTTCCAAACTTACCGTCCTTACCTATATCTACACTAATGACGTTAGGTATATAATCACCTTCGTTAGTATAGAATGAGAAATAATCTATTATGTCACTTTCTTTTAAATCGTGTAAATCTTGAAAATTAAGTTTGCGATTCATTATTTATCACTTCTTCCGTTTCTTCCTCCGTGTCTACTATGGGGGCTTCTAATATGGAAGGGTCTAAATGTCTCATTTGTGCTAATAACCCAGAAGCATAATTACGTACAGCATCCCTGGATTCTGCACTTACTAAATTGTGTGAATCACCTGTAGGTGTAATGATATTTGTAGTATTAATAATAATAGAAGATAATTTATCATCTTTTAATACCTGTGTTATCATAGCATTAGACCTATTAAGTGCTTCTGTAATGGTTTCCATAGCCCCTGTAATTAATGTAAGATTATCCGGGTTCTCATCTAACCTATTATTAATAGTATCTATAAATCTGTCTTCTAACTTATCTAATAAGTTAGTTAATTTAATTACACGATTTAATTCATTGCAAGCTTGAGCTACTAAGAATAATTTTGTTTTATTAATTAATTTTTCACCATTAACATTCATACCTTCCAATGAAGAATCTTCAGCAATTTTCTTCATTAATAAAGCACTGTTATTAGCAATGGGGGTAGCAGCTTCTTCACTAAGCTCTATACTCTCTAAGTTTTCCAGCATTTTTACTCCCCTTCCTCAAAGATATTGGAAAGTTTTTGTCCATACAGTTCCGCAAATTCCATAGGAAGTTGACATTCACGATATGTATAAGCATCACATAAATGTTTTTTAAAGCCTGATAAAGGTTCAAAGTCAAATTCAAAATGTAAGGAAGGTTTATCTGTTAATCTATGTGATTTATGAAATGTAACTGGACGAATTATTAATTTTCCTATTAACGGTATCTCTACGGTTGTTACTGGTTTATCATCCTCTTCCGTAGCATTTTCACATACGGCTTCTGTAACTCTATAAACCAGTAAACGTTCTATAAATCTTATATAATCTAAATTCTGTCTATATGGTAATCCTGTTAATGTTGTTAGTTCTTCTGCATACACTTTAGCTTCTTTTGAACATAAACTACCTTCTGAACGTGCCATTATCAATCCAACCTTTCCATCAATGAAATTAACTGCTGCCTATTACTATTAATATTTTTAGATAACTTATTTAACACAGAGCAAATATTACTAATATCATCCATATCTACCATATTATATATAGTTTCTATCATATTATCATATTTTTCAGATTGTTGTGTATAAAGAGTATTTAACTTATTATAAATACAATCTTCTAATACTTCTTGTGGATTATTATGTTTGCTTAAATCTGTAATAAAGTCATTACATATTTTTTCTATGTTTACCATTTTTCAACCCTCTCAATATGCGCGAGATGTGAAATTATACTTTTCTAATGTTGTTTTAAGCTTTTTAAGTTGTATTTGTGCAGCTCTGCCATCGGATGTATCGAAACCAGCCGCTATTAAACTATCTTTCCAAGGTCTACCTTCTATTTCATAATACTGTAAAAGAAGTAAAGTTCTTACAGCGTTTTGAAAATCTTTCTTAGTTGGAACTTTAAATGTCTGTCCTTCAAAATAATCTATAAGATTTACAAAAGATTCTCTGTCAAGTAAATATGCTAATTCAGATATTACAGAATATTCAGGTACATTTTTAAATTCAAATAGATATCCACATAGTAAAGCATATACATCTTGTTCTTTAAATTTGGAAAGAACTTTATTAATTCCATCAGTCATTTATACATCTCTCCTTTTATCTGCTTCTTTATATAACTGTTCATCATAAAATACTAAAGAAGGCAAATCATTTTCGGCATCATCAAATTCATTTTCAAACAATTCTGAATTTAGTAAAGCTTTCTTAAATAGTGTGATTGTTAGTTTTACATAAGGTTTTAATTCCGGGGTTACTCTAAAATATACTAAAGAATTATAATATAGGCTGAGAGTAACACTTGTATATAAAGCTAACCATTCTTTACTATGTTTTTTAAATTTAGTAGTTCCTAATACTTCACGTATTAAAGAATCAATATTTTTAAGAAATACTATTTTCTTAATTTTGTTAAAATCATTACTTATAGAGAAAGCAGAACCAGCTGACATATTTATTACAGCATCCTCTTCCACAATGGGTTTTGATTTTTTAACATTAGGTTGCGGTCGAGTATTTATAATCTCATGTTCAAGTTTTTTCTGATTTGGAATATAAGATAACTGTATACTACGCTCAATATAATACATCCATTTAGTTATCTTTGTTCTTCCACTTAGAATTCTCATATATGTATCTGCTGCGGCATCATGACATACAGACTCTATGTCTGAATACCCATACACATATTTATTTTGAAATATACATATAGAAGCCAGTTGCTTTAACAATTCATATATTTCTGGATTTTGTATATCATTTTCTGCTAACTCTGTTAGTCGCTCCTCAATTTGAGGCACTGTCATTTTGCATCCCACCCTTAAAATCAAATAAAATTAAAATAATTTTTTAGTATGTGCTAATGTTTCTTTATAACGTTTAAAACATATTGGACCCATGCCTAAATGGCAACTATCATAACCCCTTAATTTACGTCCACAGACTTTACATACACCTAAGTCTTTTTCTTCCTTTGACAAATTACTTTCGGTGTATGTAGAATCTGCATCAGGGATAAAAAAGGAGGGAGGTTCAGACAGTTGAAAATTATTTAAGTCTATAAAGGAATAATTTTCTAAATCAAAATCTACCACTATAATTCCTCCTCAAAATATCTTGACCAGTAAGAAATCAAGTAATATCTCTGTGTCTATACTACCTGTTTGCTTTACGGCTTTATCACAATAATTTAAAATTGTTAAAATACGGATAAGTTCTTTAATAGAATATTTATTTTTAAATGGTGTTAAATTATTAATTTGAAAACCATTTAATCCTGTTACTTTACCTATATTTGCCATACCCTCTGCACATTGTAATTGTAATAATGCTTTGATATTGGTATGTAGTAAACTTAATATGGCAAGTGGACTATCACCACGCTGTTTGAATTTTTGTAACTGTAAATTTGTCTTCTTTACATTTCTACTTAATATGGCATCTAATAATCCAAATATATCACCATCAGGTGGAATATAAAAAGCATTATGTTTTATACATATATCAAAAGCTTCATTATGTGTAATATGTAGGTGTGTTGATAAATTCTTCACCTTATCCATCTCTAACAACATCTTATTATAATTATTATTAGTAATTTCTATAAGATATGTAGCTTTATCTTTATCTAATTGCAAATCTTTATTTACATACTTTAGTAATATTTCTGTGGAAAGTGGTTCAAAATGTGTAATATAATTAGACATAGACTTATAAAATTTACCACGTTTATCAATATTAGTAAATGTAAATAATAAGGAATTACTTTTTTGTAAGGAACCAGATTTTAAATTAGGCCAAACTTTCTCAGCGCTACTAACAGTTTTATCATCCCTAATTACATATAAAGTGCTTCCTTTTGATATTAAGGAATTAGATTTAAGCTTAGGAATTATGGATTGTAATGATTCCACATACGCTACTTGTTCAAACATAGAAGCTATTTTCTTTATATATATTCGCATAACAGCGATTTCATCACCTGTGAATATATATAAAGGCTGGCTTTTCTTTTCCGATATGGATTTTTTTAACTCCGGTAATGTCATACTTTACCTCCGTTAGCAAGTAAGTGCATCTGTAAAATCCAATTGTCAACAACTGCTTGCCTATTAAGACTTTTAGAATTTAAATCTGCCATATATTTACTTGTAAGATTAATTAAATCCGCATATAATAAATTATAATCAGAAATCATATATTCTGAAAACCTAATCATTACGGCTTTCATAAATACTAATGGGTCTATCTTATCTTCGTCTTTATCATCTGACTTAAATTTAAGAAGTGTAGTTATCTTTAGTTCATTGGCAAGATTTACATTGCCTATATTATTACATAAAGTATCTACAATATCATTAAGTCTCTTTATATCCATATTGGCAAACTTAATAACATCCCCTATATTACTTGCCAAATCTACAATAAGATTTTTAGTTTTATCCGGCATATCTGAATATTTATAATTAATATATTCAAGTAAATCATCTATTGTGTAAGGTAATATATCTAATACATAACCACGACTTACTAAAGTATTAAGCATATTTGTTGTAGAATCTACGGTCATTATAAAATATGCTTGTTGAGGTGGTTCCTCTGTAACTTTAAGAACAGCATTTTTGGCAGACACAGACATTTTTTGTGTATCCGGCCAGAGATATACAGTAGGTTCTGTTAATGTATATGAAATATCAATTATTTCTCTTACAGCATCTACTGTTATATCACAAGGAACCAATAAAGCATTAAGTTTACGAGATATATAATCCCCTATTAAATGTTTGCCACTTCCAGTAGGTCCTTGTATAATAATATATCTTGGTAAATCATCATTCTCTATAAGTCTATCAATCTTATCTATAAGTTTTTTCTGTCCAAATATGTTCATATTAAGCCTCCGTGCAAAGTTGTAAGAATGTAGCTTCTACTACCGGCTTTGGCATAGATTCATATTTAAGATTATTACTTAGTGTTGAAACTTCATTGAGTAATTGATTAAAGAAAGTATAGGCGTTAGCATCGTACTTATCAAGTCTATCCTTATATATACTTGGTAATTGTAAGTATGTAAATTCGCGGAAGAGGTCATATTTACAAATATCAAGCACAAACAATGTATATTGTTTAATAAATTGCTTTAAGTCTAATCCGCTCTTATGTATAGTTTCCACTATCTCAATAACTTTTTTCTTATCCATGACATTTAAAGCATCTGTTAATTCAAACATAGTATCGTAATTAACAGAACCTAAAGCCTCCAGTACATTATTAAGAGTTAGATTAGTATTATATCCAATAGACTTGTCGAGAAGTGTAATACTGTCTCTCATACCCCCGTCAGCTACCTTAGCAATATGTTCAAGGGCAGATTCTTCATAGGTAATAGGATTTGCACTATCTTCTTTATTTTCCTGTTCTATAATATACTTTAATCTATTTACAATACCTTCTTGTGAAATCTTTTGGAAATTATAACGTTGTACTCTGGATAAAATTGTATCAGGTATCTTATGTGGGTCTGTTGTGCAGAAAAGAAAGATAGACTTTTTAGGAGGTTCTTCTACAAGTTTAAGCATGGCATTCCAAGCAGCATTAGATAACATATGACAGTTGTGTACAAGTATATTATTAGCAAAATAAGATGGATGACCTTGTACTTCTAAATCATATAAAGTTATAAAACCTGAGAGTAGTTCAGTATCTGAGAAATAACCTGTGAAGGATTGTTCATTATTTCCTCGTTCGTAAATCTCAATACTGTCCACCCTAATTGGTTTAACAACTTCACTTTTTTGGAATCCAGTAATAATCCATCTTTCCAATAATGGCTCTTGCCATCCACCTCTACTGCCAACTTCAAACTGGGTAAGGCAAGGTCTACTTTGTAATTCGTAGGATACCCGGAACCCATCTTCTGATGTGTTTTTATTGGATATTCCAGCTTCCATTTGTTCCCTAACCCTACAAACAGAGTCATTTGTGCTTCCGTATATTGTCCATTTCCACCACGTTTCCCAGTCCATTGATGTAGTGTTCCGTTCTGTAATTTCGTGGTTAATGCTTTTTTTATAGTTTCTGGGTTGTGGGATGGATTGTCTGTTAACATTCTCTGTAATACCTTGGGCGAGCACGTTCTGTGGGTATTCTGTGATATCAGTTTGTTTCGACACTCCTTGGAACAAGTTTGTGCAATACTGGAAAGTTTCTTTAAGAATGTATTGCCACATATAGAACAAACAACTTCCACAGTTTGTAACTTCCTTGTTTCCGCCTGATTCTTTTGATATTGATTCATACAAGCCACAGAACAAAATTTGCGATTTCTCTTTATTCTCTCCTGTATAATTTTTCCACATACATGACATTGAAATTCTGTCCAATACTGTGAATATAATTTCTTTTGTTTGTCTGTTAATCCTCTTTGTTTCATATACTCTTTGGCACAAACTGTTCCACAGGTTACAGAATTCACGGAACGATATGTTACAAATGTTTTCTGACAGATTGGACATATCTTTGTTACCGAGTTCTTGTGTACAGGTTTGTAAGTCTGTGCCCTGTATTTGTATCCACATTTCTTTGAACAAGTTTTGTGATTGTCGGATGGAAAACATTGGAAATTTTTCCCACAAATGGGACATACTTTCTGAATCAAATAAAACATCCCCCTCATGTAAGTTTGAAGCACTTACCCATCCTTCTGTAGTGAAGAATAGGTGATTCTTAGTTGTAATTATATTATGATTATTATTTAAATGTACAAGTGTTAAATTATTTACATTAATATTATTTGTAAATACATTAGTAACAGTAGAAATGCCTTCCATATTATATATAGAATCACCTACGCAAATATCACTAATAAATTTATCACCTTTTGGGGTACTGATTACAGTGCTCTTGTGAAAACATTCGTCTAACACAAATACCTTATACTCAGAATCAAGAGATTGTGTTTTAGCGTCTTCAATTATTCTTCTAGCATCATCCACACTATTATTAGAAGCGGCATCTATTTCAATGGGTTTTCCCTTAAACTCATTAATTTCATTAGCAAATATTCTTGCAGATGTAGTATTGTGAGTAACGATATAATTATCTGTAATATATGTATGTTCTGGAGCATCTACATATATACATTGACATTTTTGTAATCCAACATATTTAATTTTAGATATATTATAATAAGTATTAACTAAACCATTACCAACTATTTTACGCATAAATAAGTTAGTATAATCCATATTAATTAACTCATTTGTGGTAATATTAGATTCATCAAAAGAACCTTGTTCATTTTCTTTATATACAACATTAATATGTTCATCAGATACTTTAATTGCATCTCCTGTTGATAACCATATTTTATATACTTTACGTTTACCCTGAGGGTGTACTTCTGTAACCTTGGCAACTTTATAATTACCTGTAATTACATCTGTACCTACTTTAACTTTTTTCATTTTAATAAAGCCATTAGGTGTTAAGACTTTACTATTTAGTGGTTGTGCCTTACCTGTGCCGGCTCCACCGCAAAACAGTAAACAATTTTTAAATGTTTTGTTTTCTAACTGTTCTGTAAGTATAGCCTTTGTAACATCCTGTTCAACTACATCACTAAATCTTTTAGGTCTGTACTTTACAGCTAATGCTTCCTTACTCATTTTTAAATCCTCCTAATAATTAAAATTTTTTATTTAATGTAATGAAATAGCTTCTGAATCTGTTAAATCCAGAAGCTATTTCGCAACATTAAAGAAAAGAAAAATGAAAAATGAAAAATATCTCTTATTCTTCGGAGCTTGTGTGTATGAAATCAATAAACTGTTTAAATGCCCTCTCATTGAGAATATAATAGTTGTCTAAATCTTCCCCAAAACTAAATGCCAAGGCACTATAAGGTCTATTCATAGCAAATGCTTCTTCTTCTATTTTATTTAACCATTCCTGTTTTATAGAAAAAGACTTCTTTTCTTCAATACAAGTTTTACATTCTACAAGTATATCATCATTTATAACATCACCACCAACAAAAGTAGCAGCACCACTATTTGCAACAGGTTTACCTCCTATTACTTTGGCAACAGCTTTTTCTTGTTTAGCGCTATAATATCTTGTAGTTCCTTTAGAAGCCATTAATAAAATCTCCTTTATGTTATAAATTAACGTGAATTGTGGGTGATATGTATATGACAAATTCTTACGGAGGTACCACCCACAACTGATAGATTTCCTACCATTCACCAAAGGTGTTGTTCACGCAGTTGCATTATACTTAGCCAAACAGCCATTAGGAGGTGGTTGGATTTGCACCAACTACAAATGCAACAAAACTTACTATTTGCATCAGTGTTAAAAAAAAACATTGATTGGCAAACCGAGAAAAAACAATCTTATGCTGAAATGCAACACCGCACAAATGTTACACTCACAAAGTTTATAAGATATTTTTTATATCTTCTAAACTTATATTACAATTATAACATATCTTTTTCATTTTGTCAAGTGTATAATCATATTTTTAAAAAGTTTAACTAATATAAGTACAATTATACTCCCACATAAAATATGGGGAGTATAATTGTGTTATAATATAAAGTAAGAAAAGAGTAAGAGGATTTTGGTGACCGTACAGAGACTTGAACTCTGGACTCCTTCATTAAAAGTGAAGTGTTCTACCAACTGAACTACACAGTCATTAAGTTGGTTATTTAAGTGGGACAAAATAACCAACATGAGAAAGGAATATGCAAATTACCCTTTCGGGTTGGGCGCAGATATTGGGTTCGAACCAATGACCTCCAGCTTATGAGGCTGGCAAGCTACCTACTGCTCTAATCTGCGTCAAATAATCTACTTTTTAACGGATTTAAAAGACCTCCGAGGAAAAGTAGTAAACCGGGTACATCATGGTGGACGTGAAGAGATTCGAACTCTCAATCCCAGCTGGGCGATAGATTTTCACACTACACTATGTCACCATAGCCACATATATAATATGCGTTGTAGTCCGGACTTTGTCTTAACCATATTGAATAAAATTCAACTTAGGTTGACCGTATAAAGTCTCTACACATAAGTTATTTATAAAAATAACTCTTGCTCGGCGTTCTGTACACGCATTCACCGAATTAGCGGTCATTCACTATACAACTTTTATTGTATGTGCTCTCTATTTATACCTATACAGTAATAAATAGTATATCTCCATAATGGAAATATAATGTACAAGCAAGTCTATTGCATATACCAGTTCTGCCACACGTCCATATTCAATTGTTATACAAACATTATAACACAATACAATATAAAAGTCAATATACAAAATGTACAAGATTTTATATATTTTTATGTTATAATTTTGTTTATGATATATTGGTGGGGGTAACAGGAGTTGAACCTGCACGGATTGCTCCGCCAGAACCTAAATCTGGTGCGTATGCCAATTTCGCCATACCCCCATAAAGAAACTTCTTTTTACAAGTCAAGTTTCCAATATCTTGCGTATACGATATGGCTGGCTTCTCTTGGAGTCCATTATAACCACCGCTTGGGACTCGTTACTGCTATCTACAAGGTTGCAACTTAGATAGCGTTGAACTATCCCTTTCAAGAAAAAGCAGTATTCCTGTTGGCGCTTCAAGTAGGACTCGAACCTACGACCCCACGGTTAACAGCCGTGTGCTCTAACCAACTGAGCTATTGAAGCATAAATGGCAGGAGCTGAAAGAATTGAACTTTCACCAAAGGTTTTGGAGACCCCCGTTCTACCGTTAAAACTAAGCCCCTATTTAAAAAGAAAGGAAGTTCAAGTTTATTTTTTAAGGATTTGGCAATAAACTTGAAAAGAGCCAAAGAAAAGAGAAAAGAATGTATGGAATGATGATATTGGTTGGGGCAGCGGGATTTGAACCCACGGGATGACAGAGTCAAAGTCTGTTGCCTTACCGCTTGGCTATACCCCAATAAATAAATCTAAAAACAAATAATTGGATGGTAGTTTCAACCTATCGTTTCCTCTATGAATTTCGCATCCTTGTTAATGGAGTTGAAACTCCAAATGTTCCACGAACGAGGTACCTATTGTCTTAGTGACTTTTAGTGCTTGTCTACAATTATTTATTTTTTTTTGGCGCTCACCCTCGGATTTGAACAGAGACACCAGTTACCCGGCTACTACCTGTTTTCAAGACAGGTGCCTTACACTTTTAGGCTTAGATGAGCTTAATTTGGCGGAGTTGAGTGGATTTGAACCACCGCACCAACAAAGTTGATTACTCACAGTTTAGCAAACTGCTGCCTTACCAGTTAGGCTTACAACTCCATGAAGGGGTACATAAAGATAACTTCACGAAGTTACCTTTACCCCTCCTCTGTAATATTTACTCAAGATAAAGTCTATAAAGTGTACAACCTTTTCCACATAATAAACAACTTGAGTCTGATTCATACAGGAATCAGTTTTAACCTTTATTAAGGTTTGGATGGTATCCTATATAGCCAGCGCTCTGTAATGACGCTCTTATTTGTAAAAAAGGTGATATTTTTTTAAATAAGTTACAGAAGCTACACTACTGTTTTTATTAAAATAGTAAAAATTTCAATAAAAACTTTAATAAAGTTTATTAACAACCTTTCGACTATCCACAGTGACTTTATTAGGACTGAGTGCATAAGATATGGTTGTAGAAATCATATCTTGTAAGCCCTCTACTACATAACTTTTATCAAGTGTTTGTAGATACTTTTTCATTATTTGAAGACTAGCATTAACATCTGTATTAATATAGGATTGGTGACGCTAACGGGAATCGAACCCATGTTTCCTCCGTGAAAGGGAGGTGTCTTAACCGCTTGACCATAGCGCCAGATATCTAACTTAACGTATTAGAAATGAACAATTGTAACGCCATATTAAATCCTTTACAGGCGGATAATATAGAATCCGGTATGTTCTGACGTTATTTTAAAAATAACGTATTTTTATAAATTTCATATATTTAATTATTTACAGTATTAATTCATAAGAAATAATTGTAAAAATTATATATAAAATTTATAAATTGGTGCCTTAGAGTGGACTTGAACCACTGACTCCAGGTTCTTCAGACCTGAGCTACTACCAACTGAGCTACCAAGGCAGTAATGGTGGAACTTATAGGACTTGAACCTATGACCTGCCGGTTATGAGCCGGATGCTCTACCATCTGAGCTAAAGTTCCATTTTGCCTGTTAATTGTTCTTAACAGGCAAGAGAAAGTGTGTCCACATAATAAATAATATAAAAACTTGTATCGTTTACAATACCATTTATTATATATACATTATAACACAGATTTTTATAAATGTCAATAGACAAATATAAATTTTTATTATTTAACTAATATATAAAAGAATGAACAAGTTATTCCGTTATCTGGTACTCCTTTATCTATGGTACAAAAACCGTTACAAAAATATCTACAAAATTCACACATACAGCTTTCACCTTACTTTTGGAAAGTTTATAGTTTGGTCGAACACTTGTATGGGTACAGTTTCTTGTGTGTTATTAGATTTTCTATCGTCATCTTCATTTCCACAAAAAGACGCACAAGAACAAAGTAAAAGAAGTAAAACGGATAAGAAAACAAATTTTAAAATATCATTTTTCATTAGATTGCTTACATCCTTTTAGGTATCTTCCTTTATTTTTAACTTTAAAGGAAGTTTGGATTCCAGTATTGTTTGGTTATCTGGGTTTATAGCATCTATATAAGGTATTTTATCCCAATAGATTTTGCTATTACCATTTTTAACAGTTTCTACGGTTATGTAGGTATTAGTTCTTTTATGTCGGAGCAGAAATTCTATAATTGTATTATACCAATTAAAATTAGAAGATGTTATACGGAAAGTAAGTTCTTCCCCGAATGTACCCCAAGTACGAACTTTACACCACATATCATTGTAAATGTTCATTACTTTTGTTTTGTTTTCGGGTGTAGGATTATCCATATAATCTTTGGCAATTCTTTTGCCAATACTACCACCATATTCATCTACTAAATCTACAATAGAATCAAATTCTATCCTTTCATTAGGATGTTTATAGACTTCTATCTCCGTACCATCCTTAGCAAGTAACCAAGCCGAACCCATATAAGATTCTGAAAACATATTCATATCGTCAACCCCTTTCTTACATATATAGTATAACACATTTTAATATAAAAGTCAATAGTGTTTATAAAATTTTTATATTTAACTATTTTCATCTAACGGAATTGGCTCGAAATACTTATTTTCAGTGATATATGTAGTATCCATATCAGCACTATGTAAAGCATAAGCCAAAGTGTTTTTACTAAATATATCACCCATAGCAGATACTGGATTATAATTGCCTAAATCAAATGCTCCCATATGCCAAAAGATAGCTTCTTGCTCTATTTCGGTTAATTTCATATGATTCATAATAATCATAACGGATTTAGCACCGTGTCCCATATTATGATAATCTGGATTATATTCATATACTATTTTTTCTTCCCATTGTCCAGTTTCTGGGTTTTTAACATTACGTTTTCCAGTTTTATATCTACCTATTTTACATAAATCGTGAAATAAGGAAACAATGGTAATAATTTCTTTATTGTATCTCTTTTCCCAATCTTTACCATATATAAACTGTAATGTATCTTGTAAAGCATAATATACATTTAAAGAATGTTCAAGTAATCCGCCCTTATAAGAACCATGATATTTTGTACTTGCAGGAGATATAAAGAAATCCGTTGTTTCTAAATATTCCATTAGTTGTGTAATACCATCTCTTTTGATATTAGTATTTACTATTTCATAAAATTCATTTTTAAGATTATCCAATGCTTGCATTAGTCTTCTTCCTCCTCATTATCTTCATTGTTATTATTTAGCCTGTTTTGATGCATCTTTTGCATACGTTCGGCACAAGCACGTTTTTGTTCCTCTGTCATTTCACGTTTAGCCTTTGTTGGGTCTGTAATGGTAACCCCTTTGGAACTATTACTTGTAAAAGTTTTACTGCATACAGTACCGTCGGCATAATATTGTACACCTGTACAAGTCCAATTTCGTTTTTCTAATCTTCTCCAGAATTTAGGTATAGAAGATTCTGCCACCCATACTTTATCCAATTCGTTATAGTTTAAGAAAAATTCCCTTTCCACAGGAGTTAATTTAGTATTAGAACTGAATATATTATCATCTTTTAAGGATTCTAAATATTGTTTTGTTTGTTCATTATTAGCCATTTTAACCACCATCCTTATGTTGCAAATCTATAAATATATTATAACACACTTTCGGTGAAAAGTCAATAGTGAACCTTTTAAAATTCTAAGAAAAATGGGTAACTTTTCCTGATATAAGTTACCCATTTTTTATATAAAAAATACCTCTTTGCTTAACAATTAGGATGTTATTTTTTCGTCAATAGCTTCTTTAAGATGTGTATAGAATTCTATATTGTTATCGAGGAAAGTAGGAAGATTTCTTTGACCTTGTACTTTAATTTCAGAACCTTCCTCGTCGCATAACATTTCACCTGTTTTTGGGTCTACAAATGTAAACCAAGCACCTGCTTGTTTAATGATGTTTTCCTTAATAGCTAATTCTATATAATCCATTTGAGCATCTATACCTTTAGTGTAAACAAGAGTAAAAGAGCCTAACTTTCTGTCAGGTTTACATATCTTAGTTTTTTCTACGGATACTTTAATTTTGTGTCCAAAAGGATTTTCACAAGTTGTTTTAGCTACCTTGGCATATTTATCATCAAAGAAATCACCTTTTTGGAAAGCAAGTCTAACAGAACAGTTATGTTTCCAAGCTCTACCACCTACTGTTGTAGTACCTCCGTACATACTATTCATATCATCACGAAGTTGATTTACACCAATTAAAGCACAATTGGTTTTAGCACATACCATTTCAGCACGTTTACTAAAATTAGTAAGTGCCATAGCAATACCACCGTAAGTTTTATCTGCAATATCTTTTTCATAGGCTTGCTGTGAAAGCATTACACCAAAACTATCAATTACACATAAACCTACTTCACCTGTTTCTATTATAGGTATAACCATATCGAATATAGTTTCAGCGGACTGTGCCTGGGGTGACATAAATACAAGTGCATCTACATCTACACCTAATTGTTCTGCCCAATCTGTATCAAAAGTATTCTCGGCATCAATATAAACACATTTTTTAGGTCCACACTCTCTTAGTTCTGTAAGTTCTGCTATCTGTGTTTTACTGGGTTTTTCTATATTTTCAAGTTCCGTTATTCTATCTTCCCATTCCTTTTGAAATAGCTTCTGGGCATTACCTACTACATCTAAGCAAGCAGTTGTTTTACCTGCATTCTCTGTACCAGAAAACTCAGAAATTCTACCTCTTGGAATCCCTCCATAAAGAAGATAGTTGGCTCTTGGGGAACTAAAAGGTATACGTGAACACTTCTGTATCACCTTACCTTTTGTAAATAAATCATCTTTAAACTTTTTATTAAAGTCATTTATAAGTACATCTAACTTAGTCATTTGTTAAAGTCACTCCTTAGCGAGTTATGAATAATTTTCGAGATATGGATGTGGGCTCAGAATTAATTTCCTTTCTTTCACTGGGAGCTAATATTAATTCAAAATCAAGTGTAACACCTACTACCTCTATATTATCGTCATCTGTAAATTTAATAGCGTGTGCATTTAATATTTGTTTAAATGCCTTAAATGTATACAAATCTAAGGCTCTAAGTGTTCCACCGTATTTAGTTAATGCTACAGATGCATCATTACACATATTTTGTGAAAGTAGGTAATTTATGACTTCCTTATTTTCCTGTACATCTATTAACTTAGGGAAATCATCTAATGTATAATCCACATTTCCGCCGGCACGATATGATTTATTTAATCCATCTACCAAAATTCTATTTAAATAACTACCATAATGATAACTACCTTTATCATCCTGATTAAAGTGTATGCCAGACTTTCTTAACTTTTCGCCAATCATAAAAGCTGTGGTATACATATTACCCTTTGAATCAACTAAAAATTTAACGTTCATACTAATTTCCTCCTAAAAATTATTTGTTAGGAGCATTATGACTAAGCTCCATTTCAGACATTCTCCGTGACAAAACTTTTTTACAACTTTGTAATATTTCAAGAGCCGTCTCTGTTTTGGCTTTTATTTGCTTAGTAGCTCTTTGATATACAATAGTTGTTAAAGTTTCTGTTTGTATTCTGGATTTTGCATAAGCTTGTTTTTCTTGTACAGTACCGGAAGCCTCTGACAGTGCTTCACTAAGAGCGTTGTTTTCATTCATTTTGGCAATATCTTCACGAATTCCAACAATTTCCTGTACATTACTTGCAAAATATACTAATGTGGGTATTGTCATAACAATATCATCTAATTCCACATTAGTTATAGGTCGGGATTCATCATCAAGCAACTCTTTAACATAAATGATATAATCATCTAACTCTTTACAAGATTTACTTACAACAGAATCCACTAAACTATCTAATTCTGTAGAAACTATATCTACACCATTCATGGAACGTTCAACATACTCTTTAAGATTTTCAATTTTCATATTTGAACTCACCCCACACGTCATTAGATAATTTATGTAATTTACGTAAGAAATCCTCACCTATGTACTTGAACATTACACGTTTTTTAATTCCATCCACTAAAAAATGAGGTACTGATTCATTACCTGTTATATCCTTAATGTTTAAAGATTTATGATTTTTACGATGTTCTATTAAATCTGTAACATTAAGAAATGTAGTAATATCATAATCTATAAACCATACAACTACTCCAGCTATACAATGTGGTATTTTACTTTTTTCTTCCATACCATCCCATTGGTTTGGTCTTATGGCAGATTTATAATTTAAAGTATTACCATATAAACATTTACATTCTATGTAAAATTCATTGGGTGCATGAAACACATGAAAATCACATATATTTCTTACTCCAGAATAACCAGACATTGGGTCAGGTAATCTATCAATGGAAACAGCAGGTATTACTTCAAAACAATTACGAATTTCTTCTTCAAAATCTTTACCTCTATTTGGTCTACCCATTGCCATTATAATCACCTATCCTTTCGGCAAGAAGATTTATAATCACAATACTGACATATACTTGCCTTAATATCTACTGGTTTTGCAGGTACTATATGTTGCTGTACATAGGACTCACAAGTAGTTAATTTATTAATTAGTGTTTGACGGTCCGATTCTGTAGCTGTAAACATATAAGACTTCTTGCTACACACATCCCTATTTTCGTAGATAAATAATACTTTATCGAGTCCAAAATTAAGAGAATATGCAATAGCCTGTTCAAAATGCTTAGGGTCCACACCCTGTCGGGACATCCACTTAAAACTGGATTCTGTTTTAATTTCCAGAATGTAGTATTCACCTTTATATTTAATAAGACCGTCACACATAAATCTAAACTGATATTTCTTATTGAATAACTTAGTTTCAAAATCACCTTTTGCAACTATATCTAAATCAGTTAAATTACGTTCCTTAATAAATGTTTCTACATCTATCCATTCACAATCAATACCTTGTTCGGCCATTTTAGATACATAGTATTGTATTCTTAAATGTCGGTCCGTTCCAGATTCACCAATTCCTGCCAAATCTACAGAAATAGGGGCATTATCAATAGGAGTATCCGTTCTCTGATAATACATATTTCTAATACAATGCAATGAAGATGGTTTATAGTATGGGGAAGGATTGTGTGTTGGTTTATTTAATTTCTCCACACAATATTTAAAATCCTCCAGAAAGGAGGTTTCTATAGAAACCTCCTTCTTTTGGACTGCTACATCTATTAGGCGAGAAATATTTAAACGTGAATTTCTTTCCGCCATGTTAATTACTCCTCAGTTACATCCTCTGTAACATCTTCATAAACTTCTTCTTCCGTGTTAGTATCATCTTCAAGTAATGCCACAACATGAAGAATATTACCATCTACAAACTTAATAGCATTATCAAGACCATACTGAATATAAAGAATATCACCGCTACGGGCATTTACCTGTTTCTTAAGAGCTTCTACACTGACCAGACAAACTGTAGGTGTAAAATTGTTACTTTCAGAATAAGAAATAAGCTCTGTGCCGGCATTATTCTTAGATGTTACCCTAACACCGTCTGTGACAAAATTAAGATAAACACCGTTTACATCAAAATCTGAAATAAATAATGAAAGTCTATCTAATACTCCTAAAAGTGCTGCCTTAGATACAGCACAACTTGAAGTAGCTTCCATAGAGTCATATTCCATAATACCATCTACTGGATACTGCTCTAAGTTTTTCTGCTTCTTAGCATAAAGCTTCATAGTAGGTGTTGTAAACTCTAAACGGTCACCATCATACTTATAAGCAATATCCTCAGCATCAAATATACTAAGAAGGTCCATTACCATTGGAGAAAGTAATACAGGTTCATTTATGAACTTTGTTTTATTAATACAGATATTAAAACTATCCGCACTAATAATTTCATCTCCACAATAATAATTCATAAGATGTGGTGCTTCCGCCGTAATAGCGAGGGCAGGTTTATTGGCAAGTATAATACTCTTAATAGTAGATAATTTAATATTACCACTATCAATAATACTTCCCATAGCGTTATATGTAGGATATTTAATAGGCTGTCCTTCTTCATCCAGTGGAAGTTCAATCTTATACGTACCATTACCAATAAATGTAAGAATACCACCGTTAAGGTCCAATGTAATAGAATCAGAAGTTGTTTTAGATACAATCTTACTAAATAAATCACTCTTAACTACTACTTCAAAAGGTTCTACAGCATTACATTCAGCAGATACTTCAAAATAGTTTACAGCATCACTTGCCACGGCACGTAAAACACCGTTCTTTACGGATATAGAAAGAAGTGATGTAAGTGGAACCATTTTATTATTAGTAGATGCTTTAATTACCTTATTAACAATGTCCTTTAAAGCAGGTGTATTTAATTTAAGTTTCATAATTTATAAATCCTCCATTATTTATTACGTATATTGGAATAAAATTCCTGTCTTAAATCGGCATCTGTTCTGAAGATACCCCCTAATGCACAAGTAGTTGTAATACTTGGTTTTTTAATACCTCTTGCTGTCATACAACTATGTCTTCCTCTAATATGTACAACCACATCATCTGTATGAAGTATTTTAGAAAGAATTTCTTGAATGTCACTACCAATACGCTCTTGAAGCTGTAAACGTTTACCAACCATATCCGCTACACGAGCTATTTTAGATAAACCAATAACTCTACCATTTGGAATATAACCTACTGTAACGGTCATATCGTACATGAGCGCCAAATGGTGTTCACAGAAGCTAAATATGGGTATATCACCAACAATAACTAAATCACCCATTGTAGTATCTTCGAAGCATTTATCAAACATTTGTGCTATTTCATCGTTTGTATAACACATACCTTCATATACTTCCTGATACATCTTAGCTACACGCTTAGGGGTTTCTTTAAGACCTTCCCTATCCGGGTCATCCCCAAGAGCAATAAGAATATTTCTAATACTCTTTTCAATTAACTTTGTATTTATTTTCTTGGATGGTTTTACTTCCTTAGACATATTTAATTACACTCCTTTCATAGTAGGTTCCCATATTAATTTATGAATCTGTAATTGCACTCTTACATCTTGTAAATTATATTTTTTAATATATTCTACAAGTTTTACAGGTTCTATTTCGCCGAATACAGGACTAACGAAAATATGTGGTAATGTAGTAAGATTATTTTTCATATTAGTGACAACATTGAGCATTACATCTAAATCTTCCTCATTAGCACATACAAATTTAACAACATCATTAGGTCTAACGTGTTTATAGAAATTATCCATATACATTTTATTTTCCATTTTACTAAATGGAGTTTTATAATCAATAGTAAAGAATAATTTTTCGGAATCTGTTATAAATTTACTAATATCTGTAGCACCATTGGTTTCTATATTAACTTCGTAACCGTCTTTAAGCAGTTCTTTAATTAATATATCCACATCTTTATGAATAAGTGGTTCTCCACCTGTGAGTGTAATACACTTATTTTTAAGTTCCTTACACTTATTTAAAATAGTAGAAATATCCATTTCTGTGTAATCTGTACCTTCTAAAGCATACATAGAATCGCAATAGGAACAACGTAAATCACAACCATATGTTCTTATAAATGTAACTAACTTACCGGTTCTAATTCCTTCACCATCTATGGAAGAAAACAATTCTACTATCTTCATTCTACCACTTCCTTTTTCCAGGTAGCGTGTGAATTAGTAGTTTCCCATAACTTTAATTCTACTACTTCCATTTTAAGTTCTGGATAATCCATATCTAAAATAGACTGGAAATTAATAGCTAACTCTTTGGACATATTTTCGGCGGAGGGAAAATCGTTAAATTCCCAAACACGAAGATTATTAGTCTTAAGAATGTTAGCAATCTGATACTCTACAGAATCTGTTGGGGCATTCTTATTATACATATACATATGGTCTGGTACGTTATCTTTAAGAATCTTATTAAGATTTTTAAAGTCCATAACAAAACCATAAGCATTTGTATTTCTTATAGATTCTGGACAAGATATTGTGAGTTCAAGCTTATAGGAATGACCATGAAGCGAACCGCATCCGCCATTATAACCTAATAGCATATGTGCAGCTTCAAACTCAACATGACGTGTGACATAAATTTTACCCATAATGTTTTACCTCCAATTATAGGGAGGTACTTACTACCATTAAAGTAGTAAGTACCTTGAAAAATTATTTATTCTTCGTATTCGATTGGGTCTACCAATCCATTACGAGTGAATGCTGTTTTACGCATAAAGCAAGGACCACAATGACCACAAGCTTTTTCACCGTTACGGTAACAAGACCAAGTATGTTCAAAAGGTGCTTTATACTTTAATCCAAAAGGTACAATTTCGTGCTTCATAAGATTTCCAACTGGAGTTCTTATTTCTACATATTTACCATTTTGAACAGCTCCATATAAACAACTATTAAAGTCCTGTATAAATTGCTGCTCATTATCTGGATAACTATTATGACTTACAACACCGTTAGCAATATAGTTATGTGTACCAATTACAGATATATCAAATGTATGGACAGGTTCTAAGTGTTCAATATTATCAATGACTTTACCTGTAAAGATAACATTATTTTCTTTTTTAGATGTGGGCTGTTTTATAAAAGATTCTGTGCCATTATAACTATTAGTAGCTATTCTGTGTACCCACTCGTCATAAGTTAAAGAGTTGTGTGAGGCTTCGTCAATTAAGATAGATTTAAGAACAAGACCCTCTTTGGTACAATATGGGTAGTATGCCATACCTGTTACAAAAACACAATTATTAATAGTGATTTCCTTTATATTGTTGGAATGATAATCTATATAATTCTCGTCCTTTTTAAGTCTTGTTTTATTACATAAACTATTGTTTTGAATAGCCTTAGTGAAATACTTTTGCCACTCTTTGTAACTTTCTGGGTGTAGGTCCTCCACAACTGTGGTGTCCGCATATACAATATCCCCAACCTTTAATTTATTACACTGAGTCCATCCATTAGTTGTGAAGAACTCATGGTCATCAGAACTATCAATATATGTACCATCCACAAATGTAATTCTGTTAATAGGTTTAGTACCTGTACAATAAATATCATTCACATCACTATATGTACAAGTACCATTAGGTAACATTGATTTTATAGTAACGTGGTTGTGAGCTAATATATAAGATTCATAAAGTTCCTGTATTGTAGTAGTTTCATATTTTCCATTAACACATATGTCAATCTTAGTATCCCCAGCAAGGCATCCACCCTCCTCAAGGTTGGTACCCAGGTAGATATAACTAAAACCATTAGCCTCAGCAAATCCAACTGCCATAGACATCATTATAAGATTTCTAGCCGGAACCCATTCGTGTGCATATTCACTACCAGCAATACCTTCTGCAATCTTTTCTTCTCCGTTCATTAAGGTACTTGCGTGAGCCATAAAATGTAAATCTAAATCCATTACATATAAATCACAATTACCATATGTCTTATTCAAAGACTCCTGAATCTTTTTAATCCTTATAAGTTCTGGAGTTTCAGCAAGACATCCATAATTATAATGAAGTAATGTTACTTTTTTATGTGTGGCACAGGCATATGCTGCAACTGCGGTACTATCAAGACCGGCACTGGCAATTACAATAGCAGCATCTATAACCTCTCTTGGAATTTCAATAGTTTCCTTAGTAGCAGAATCCATTATAGTATATGGAGCCAGTCTTTTAACATTTTCCATTCCATTAAGATGGTGCTTATAAGAACTAAAATAGAAATTACCATCACAATCGTAACAATAAAAAATAGGTTTATAATTACAAGCTATATAGAAATTACCGTCTGGTTTCATAATACCTAAAGCATATGAACCAATAACTTTAGATAAACTATCTCTTAAAGTAGTTAAATTAGTAAAATCAAGAACTTTACTAAGAATATAACTATCTATCATACCCTCTGGATTTCCAAGTTCCTTATCATTACTAATAGTACCATTATGTACTATTTTATAATCTGTACCAAAGGGCTGATTAAATTCAGCATTCTCTACTTCCGTTGTAGGAACGGCCCTGTGATTACAAATCCAAGAACCCTTACGATAAAATACATTACTATAATCTCTTCCTCTATCCAATGAAGTTTTAAAGATAGAAAGGAAGTTTTCATTTAGTGCCGTACCTCCGCAAACTGTACACATTAGTACAACCTCCTTTTTGAAATTAAATGTTGATACTTGTAGTATAACACATCTTGACGGTAATGTCAAGTGTGTTATACTACAAAATCAAATATTACGCTTAAAATAAGGACTTACTTATAGACCTCATACGAGTTACACGTTCATCTGCAAACTGTTTAAGGTATCTTATATTAATAAGAGTTCTTACTTTATAGTCAGAACAACATTCTTCCATAGTAAATTCAAAATCCTGAACATACTTTTTGATTTTTTCTTGCATTTCGGAACTCATATTGAAATAATTATCAGCATCACCTTTAGTTTTTTCACTAACATTTATAACTCCCCAAGGAGTCATGATTGAACCGTTAGCGGCAGTCATTATCCAACCAGTGGAATCTGCGGAAGTAAATGGAAAACTCTGTAATAAAGGTTTGCTTGTCATACCAAAAGCATGAATACAAATATCTGGACGTATCTTATTTATCTTAGAATAACATAACTGAAAGAAACTATTTAACTGAGCTTTACTTCCACCTACTAATCCACCTAACGCCATATAATCTATATCTGGGTCTTTTAAATACTTTTCTAAGTATTCCAATTTATCCCCCTGATGGTATGTAGGAAGTAACTTATGCTTATCCTTTATATGTTCTTTAAGATATAAATAGTTTTCATAAGATTTTCTATCTGTATCTTCTTCACCTTTACCTCCGATAACATCCAGACTTGCCACAATATCAACATAATCAATTATTTCATTAATATAATTAACATATACATCAATATCAATAATAACATCCTGAGTAAATGCTGTATAAGCTCCACAATCTATGAATAATTTATTAGTACAACCAGGATTCTGTTTTTTATGTTCAAGCCATTTATTAATGATAGATTTATCATTATAATAGGATAAAAGACGATTACAACCATTTTTCATCATATATTCTTCCGCAAGCTGGTTCTGTGAACCTGCAAAATAAAAATCTAAAGACATATAACACCATCCTCCTTTCTTAATGTTTTTCGCCCAAAGGCTTTAATGTAATGGGGTCAAGTTTTTCTCCATACCAATGATAGAATGCATCTGTATCACATTTTAATGGTACACATAAATCTTTACCCGCGTGTAGCATACATTGTGACATTAACTCAGCACATCTTGCAGAATTTTCTACAGGACATTCCGCTATAATTTCATCATGTACAGGAATTAACATTTTAAAACCTAAATCTCTAAGTTCCTGATTATTGTACAATTCAATCATAGCTAACTTTGTAAGGTCAGCAGCACTCGATAATGATTTATCTTTTCAAATAAATCTCCGACTATCTCTTTATGTAGTAAAACTACATACCGCACTATTCAAGTGGTAACTCATCTTCCACCTTACAATTAGTCTGTACACCTTTACTTATTAAGTAATTGGCACGGTATTACCTGCTATCCTTTTTAGGACCGTAGGTTCTCTTACGAAGCTAATTCGTCTTTGATGTAACACTATATATCTTGTTGTAACATTTCATATAGTAGTCTTATTTCACTTCTACCGTTAGCATAGCAATTAAGCTACACACCTCTGAGTAATAGAGTTTACAGCGGATGGGCAGTTTAACCTTTTCGGTTTACCCTGTACTACACTGTTCATACACTGTCTTTCAGAATCTATAACCTTTCTAGAATTATCAACAACTTCAATACCTTGTTGTGCTAATGTTTCCAGAAAAGCATTTTTCTGTTTATATCCCCAACAATTTATTAACTTATTAGTATATTCTTCTACCAATTCTAATGGTACTTCATTAGAGTATTCTTCGTCCACATCATCCAGTAATGGGTCGAATGTATTAGATACACCATTCTTATAAGTAAATTCATATAAAGGTAATTGCATATTAGGTAACTGTCTACGTCTTCCCCAGTTAGTACATACATAACCGTGGTCTCTTGCAAACTGTTGTGTCTGTTCAATAAAGGAAGCAAGTTCTGGGAAGTTTGCTAATACACTGTCGTATATTTTTTGAGCTTCCTTTATTGTAACACCTAATTGTTCAGCAATAGAGGGAATTTGACGTCCATATAATACCATTTATGAATTATATTTTCATATAATTATCAGACTATATCTTAATCCAACATTTCGGATTCTATGCTCTTCGGATAGTAACTCATCTTCTACCCTACATATTAGTCGTTACATCTTTTTACATATTTCCAACCAAACTGATATGCGTGTTTCTGTTTTCCCACACAAGTGTAATATAACCGATACATAATAGAGGATAATTTAGCTTCTGTATAATGTTGCCGCTGACAATATAAAGCCGCCTGTGGGACATTTTTAAAAATATTTAAAACGTTCCCTGTAACTAAATCAATTTGTTGTACGGCATATTTAGTATTACACTGGGAATATATAGATTTGGTGGCTTCTGTATGATGCTTCCCATAGAACGGATTATCTTCTCCACATCTTTTACCTTTGCAAGCTTCACTAATATGACGCCTGTGCTCCTCTGTAAAATTTCTTCCTTTTTGAGCAGCTATTATTTTAGAGGTACGTTCTGGTGTATTTATCTTCCACATACTATTAGAAATAGCAATACCCATTTTTTTTCCTTGTTTCTATGCTATGGTGATACCCTCTAACACCGCCACCACCTTGAGTATTATTATACCCAGAATGAAAAGTATTAAATAATTTAATATAATGTATTTCCCTATCGTCCAACTTTTCTTCAGGTATACCTGTTTCCAATGTAACAACTTTGAAATGTTCTACACCGTATTTTCTCATAGCATTATATAATCTTAGATTTCTATCTGTATTTAAGGCTTCTGCAATGTGTTGTTTGTACCTATAGGAAACCGTATTTTTTGTCTGACCTACATATTTTGTACCGTTTATTAGATTAATTATTAAATATATACTACCCATCGTTCAACCCCCCTTCTTTATTAATTAGATTGGAAATATCAAATTTGACACGGTATTACCTGCTATCCACTATTTCAGGACCGTAGGTTCTCTTACGAAGCTTATTCGTCTTATGGAAAATGATAGTATCGTCTGCTATCAGTCTTATCTAACTTCTACCGTTAGCATAATTACATATAAGTAATTACACACCGCTGAGTAATAGCGTTCACATAGTTATTCGATATACATTACTGTATAAAGGGGCAATTATATGTTTACCCAAAACAATTTTTTTCGCGGCTCCTCTACGTGCTTTACCTTCCGGATTTGTAGTTCCATCAGGTCTATTCTCTAAACATTCTTCATATGGAACTCCAAAAGATAAAGAAGCAATCTCAACATAAACATCTTTACCGTCCTGATATGCTTGTATCATCTTTTTATCCTTAGCAACATGAGCTGTAATTCTTACTTCTTGACCAGAATAGTCACAAGATAATAATACACAACCAGGTGCTGCTGTGAAGAACTGTCTAACATCGTGACCGGCATCTATCTTAATACCAGTTGTAAGTTTACGAGGAGTCGACGGAATATTCTGTAAATTCTTTTGTGGACTATATCTTCGAGGACTATATTTAAAATATCAACCCTTGTCCGGCGTTTCGGGGTCCGTTACCCCTACTCCATCATTGGATAGTCTCTGCACCTTACATAATTTAGTTTGAATAGAATGTAATTTAGTGTGGCCAGAATTCGTCAAAAGTGCTAAGTTATTTATATCATTATCTTTTTTATTACCATTAATATGATGTATAACCCAACCTTTTGGTAATTCTGTTAATCCTAAATGTTCACACATTACAATTGTATGTACAAAAACGTGATTGCAACCTTTTCTTCCTGTATACCAATCGGGCTTTAGGCATTGTAAGTAACCATTTCCATCATCCACCTCACCCTTATAATTATGGTGTAACTCCTTAAATTTACCAGTCATAGGATTTTTATTACCTTTTTTACTTAGTGAATATAGATGTGATTTACGTTTCTGTTGAAACTCTTTAGAATAATGTCTATCTAGAATTTCTTGCATTTCCCAATATTCTAATCTGGCTTCTTTACATATGTCTTGTAATCTTGTTTCCGTGTGTTCAAACAAATTACAAACAAGTGAAATAGTTTCGTCAGAAATAATACGAACAGGAGTATTAGGCGTAACCTTTTTATTATGGAAGGCTTTAATTCCATTTTCTCTCATAACCCGTAATAAAGTATCATTCTTTAATGTAAACCTATTACAAGTTTGAGATATACTATGCCCTTCGTTAATATAATCACGAATACTATTTATTGTTTCTTCATCAAACTTAATCTTTCTCATATCGTGTACCTCTTATGGTAGATATATAAGTGTCTTGGCTCAGGGTTATCTCGCAGTTTGTTAAGCTGTTGCCCTTCCCTGAATTAACCGGATTTTAATCGCCCAATCTACAGACTGTTTAGGCGAATCTGAACTAACACGACCTGTGTTATGATTTATAAGTCCATTACATATAAAGCTATGAGTACCAGGAACTGTTAAATCATAAACAGTATCATGTGTATGTTCAATCTTTTCCACATAGGCATAATAATAATTATCCTCTGAAATAACATAATTATTTGTATCGGATAAACCTATCTCGTATAAGAATTTCTTATACATTTCTCCTGTAATATTAATACAGTTATCATTACCTGTTGTTATTATACCTATATTAGTAAGAACTTGCTTTATAAATACAAGGAAATTCTTACTAATATTACAAAGTTGTATACTATCTTTATTAATTATATAATTAGATAATACATAACCTTTTATAAATGAACATATTACAGATTTTGGGGACTGCATTAACCCTATATTTAATGTTGGATAATCTTTACGTTGCTCTAAACTACTTCCCAATTTTTCAGCTAATTCCTCATCAAGGGTTATAAAAGATTCAGAAGTGTTAGATTTAATTGTAGTATACTTTGTAGGAAATATGTTATACCCATAAGGTATAACAACAATATCTCCTTCTTTTATATCCTCTAACTTACGGAAATTATGAGTTTCTGTCAATCTTTGTAACTGACGTTTACTTTTATTTCTTTGGATGTCATCCTTAGTAAGTTGAGAACATATAATAGGATGATTTGGTGTACCTTCTATTGTATGTCCGCCGTGAAGGGTTAATTTAATAGTAGGTGTAGTATAGAAAACTATTTTATGTGATGCTTGTTCTTGTTGTAAATTAATATTGTAAATAGTTTCATTACAATCATAAAATTTACCATTTTCCTCGCTACCTGTAAATAAACTATCTATTGTGCAATATCCTTTATCTGTGAGCAATAAAGAATTACCTACTACACAATCGGCGCCGTATTGGTTGAACTTGCAATGCACTCTTCCATCGGCGTGTACAAGGGCAGGTATCTTATCTACATATGTAGATATTTGTTTATCAAAGAATCTTTGGTCTCTAATAACATCTACAAGTGGATGGTCTATACGTTCAAGGATTTCATCACCTGTTCCACGCGGTTTTTTAGAATCCTTAGATTTAATTTTAAACACATCATATAATAATTCTGCAAGTTGTATAGGGCTTGCAATATTAATAGGATTAGTTAACTTAGTAGTAGGAGTATGTCTTATATAATCATCAATTTCATCCTTATATTGTAATAACACAGCTTCTGCACGTTTTTCAACATCCTCTGCCAGTTTATGATATTTCTCAGAAATTGTTTTAGCATACTCTATATCAATAGTAACACCATTCTCTTCCATTTCAATGAAAACAGGCATTGACTTCATCTCTATGTTAAAGAATACATTGGAAGGTCCTTCCATATGATGTGTTTTATATCCTTCATAATTTGGGTCTAAATAATATTCTTGGAATTTATATAATTCGTATGTAATCACAGCATCGTTTGCGGCATACAAATATGCTGTATTAATAGGAATTAAATCAAATGGTATTCCTTCGAATAACTTATCAAAACTAAAAGCTTCACCTTTACCTTGATTACAATATTTCTTATGTAGAGGTTTAAGTCCTCTAGCACCTCGGGGTTCATTAGAATTTAAAATACGTGCTGCTATAGAAGCATCCCAATATGGAGTTAATAAAACTCCTAACGTGTGTTTAATAAATCTAATATCGAAAGGGGCATTAAACCAAATTGTCTTAACATTCTCTGTATTTATTCTTTCCATTTGTTCACGTAAGAATTCTACAGATAACTGATTCTCTACCTTATTTTGGGTAATATAAGAAATATGATTTACAGGTACATAGGCTGCTTTCATTCCGGGTGTATAAATACATAAACCAACTATATGATTTTCGATTGGGTCAAGTCCTGTGGTTTCTGTATCTATACTGATAACTCCGTTCGCAACGCACTTATCAATATAACTAATAAAAGATTCTTCATCCCTAATAAGAATGAACTGGTCTTTCTTATTAGCAAACTTAGAATTTACTAAGGATACAATAGATTGTATCTTATCTATAAGAGTACCAGTACCTTTTATAGTAATGGTACTCATTGTAGATGCTTTCTTAGATTTTTGGGCTAATTTCATATCCCTTTTAGTTGTACTTCGTGCGCTGGGTAAATTGAAAAATCCAGCCACAGTAATGCCTCCTTATTACCAAGGAACATCACTATTGGTATTACGTCTTGCTGTGGCGTTACCACCTGCACTTACATCTCTTCTTCTACGGGGTGTAGCATATGTGTCCCCACCCTCAATTCCAGTAGTTTCAACAACTTCCCCATCAAAAGAACCCGTATTTACGTAAGTAGTAAGCTCTTCAAAGGACTTATCAAGTAAAGCACCCATTTCTACGGGGTCCGGCATATTAACACCCAGGTCCTCAAATGTAGTACCATCATTTTCTGAATCTGAGGACATTTCATACTTAGTATTCATATCCCCCGCTTTACCATGCCTTTCAATAGTTACAGGATAACTAATAAGAGGATTGCAGGAATTAGCAAGCTCTGCAAGTTGAGAATAGAAATTCTGTCCTCTGGACCAGATACAGGTTTCACCTGTCTCCTCGTCATAAATAGGAACATAAAATCTTACAAAAGTCTTCTTCTTAGCTTCACAAAGAGGACAAGCATCAAGTGGGTCTGTGTAATTTCTAAGACAGTTCACATCTGTATCAAACCCATTAACTTTAACTCGATGAACGTTATAACCGTCCATATCCGATGCAGAATTGTACAGAATACGAACAACTTTACTGTCACCATCATTCTTTAATGAAAAATACTTTCCATTATTACTGTACTTATCAAGGTCTGTGCTGGCATTAAATTTAGCCATAGGTAACAACTCCTTTTTATTAAAAATTTTGTGATTGGGTGGGTGGGCGTATGGGATATTTGCCATATATAAATCAAGTTTTTATAGATAATGGTATATAAAAACTTAATCACCTTATATCAATAGTATAACATATTCGGGTTTAAATGTCAAGTGTGAAACTATATTTTTAAATAAGTTAAACAAAAAACACTTCTTGTAGATTTTCTACCTCTTCATATGTACATTCATTGATATCTTTTTTACCTTGTGGCATATATACCTGAGTAATTAATCTACCTTTTAAAGCATTTGCAATTTTTTTACGTGCTTTCATTCCGGCTTCATCACTATCTGTTGCTAAAATGAATTTACGAGTGGGTAGAGCTAATAACTGTTGAAACTGGTATGGAGTTCCCAGTCCGTTAAGTGCTACGGCAACTTTATGATGAGTCCACAAAGTTAAACAGTCCAACATACTTTCACAAATATATATTTCCTTGGGTATGTTATTGCCATATACTTTTTTGATTTCATAAAGTCCATATACAGGTTTAGTGACTTCCTTTGGATAATGGAAAAATTTAGTATCCACACTTCTGCGGGCAATGAATACTACATTACCATTTATATCCCTATTTGGAAATGTAATACATCTATAAAACTGATAACTTCCGTCTTTATGAGTTATTTTAAAATGTGCATCATACCCTATATCAAATAATTCTATTATTTCGTCTGTTAATTTTCTTTTATACATATATGGATGTATGTATCTATAAGAATCTAACTTTTCTTCTGTTATTTCCTCGGCACCTGTGATTATATCTGTATCGTTCGATTTAGTATGTCTATCTAAATTAAGATTTATGGGAGTACGTTTTTCTACTTCCATAGTAACAAAGTTTTTAGCTAACCATTCTTTGCCAAATTCCCCATTATCATTATGTCCAAATAATTTACTTATCATTCCTTCTAAGGAATCTGTATAACCACAAGTAAAACAATGCACTCTACCTGGGGGCACAACTCTACCGTCAGCATATCTTATTTGTGCCGTTGTAATACCACAAGAAGGCTTACTTTCTTGACCTTCTTTGTGCATAGGGCAAGGGAATTGTATATGATTAGTTATTTCTCTAAAACTTGCAAACCTTGGAACTCCATTTATGGCAAGCTGGTCTTTTAATTCATTAAGAATATCTAATTCATCTGCAAGTATAGGAAGATTATTTAAGGTAAACATATTATTCGCCTTTCAACTGAATATTAAATCCTAAAGAATAATCGGCACTATATAATTTAAAATTAGGGAATAAGTCATATAAGGATGCTATATATTTAAGCTGAGAATAAAGTGTTTTACCATCCCCCATTTTAAATCTGGCAACAAGTTCATTACCCTCGCCTTCAGTCTCTACTAACAATTCTCTTTCTTTTAATATGATATCATTATTACGCATATAATCACGAGTAAATGTTTTTACATTTATAGTAAGTTCTTTCTTTTCCATTATTTAAAAAACTCCTTTAAAACATAGTATTTTCATTTACAGTTCCTCTTCTTAATGGTTGTTTATTAACAACAGGTTCCCTATTTGTTTGTTCTTTATTTTTATAAGAAGAATAATTACCATTATCAGTAACTTCCCTATAATTATCTTCCGTGGCAGATGGATTAAATACAAACTCACCAATATTAATATTCCAATCATAACTAACAGTTACATCAACAGGACCATTTCTGTTTTTCTTGATAGCCATATGTAACTTATCATCTTTTTGACGAACAGATAATACTTTGGTAGCGTTATGTGAAATACCATCACTGTCTCTTATACTTTCGAGGTCAGGAGTACCAGCTTCTAATCCGGCCCCAGAACGGTTTGCCTGTACAACTGCTACAATAGGAATACCTAATTCAAGACTTAATCCCATAATATCTTCAGAAATATTAGTAAGAGAAGTAGTAACATTATCTCCTCTTTTATATCTTTCGTCCGTTAGATATTTAATACCATCTATACATAATAAATTAAGATTATTTTGCAAACAAAAACTTCTTAATTTTGATATAGTAATTCTTCTATTAAAATCAATAGGGGTTGCTACTTTAAAACAATATTTATTTTGTGTCATAAGGTCGTTGATATATTCCTCATATTCGGGAACATCATTGCCTTTGTAAAGGTCGAAGTTAGGAAAATGTTGAAATAAGGTATCAAATCTATATCCAACATTATCATAAGACATTTCAGGACTTATGTAGCCCACATTAGCTCCTAAGTGCCATATATGAGTAGCCATTTTTTCAAGAATCCAAGATTTACCTTGGTTAGTTCTTGCTACAATGACCATAAATTCTTCACCCTTAGCAAGACCACCTATATGCTCATCTAATTCAGGGAATCCAGTTGGATACATCCAAGGTTCATCAGAATCCCTACGTATCTTATAAGATTCAAGTCTTAAATTAGCTTCTGCTACAATATCTACACCAAAAGAACTTGTTTTAGGTTGAACATCAATTAAGGCAGATTTTAAGGATTCAAAGGCTTCTATGGAATTTGTTTGTAATTTACCTGCGGCATCTTGTAATACAGGTACAAGTTGTGAATATAAATATTCTTCTTGTATTTTATCTATAAGGTACTCATCCGATTCTGTAACATCAAGAAGTGTAAAATCTTCAAAAGCATCCAAAAATGTAACAGAATCTGGTATATTACCGTATCTGCGATAATGGTTCATTAAAAAATTGTAATAACCTTCACAACCTAAGAAATGTTGTTCTGTTAAATCATTCTTAATAATTAAATCTATGTCTTTAGTTTTAAGAACTTTATTGATAATTTGTAATCCGACCATTGGTATTCACCCCAACATAAGAATTTAATTGTCTTCTACAGGTATTCCTATATAATTTTCAGAATCTGTATTAAACACATCCGGGTTAGCTTCTAAAAATTCATCCACTGTTTTTAGAAATCTATTTTCACCTCTTAAATCATACCCTTGAAAATGTATGCGTACAGAATTGAGACATATACGGGAAGCTAATCTATAATCTTCTTCAGTTAACTGTTCTGGTGTTAAATTACTTGTAAAAATATTAGCTTTACAGTTTAAGGTTCTTGTGTTAATTAAACTATATAACCACACAGACTCATAGTCAGTAGGTGTAGTTTGTATAATATCATCCCAAACAACTAAGTCCGTATTTTCAAGGGTGTGAATAAATTCTAAAAAATTAGGGTCGGCGTTTGGATGTCCTATATCCATTTTAATATCACGAAGTAATTTAGGAACAGATACAAATAATCCTCTACATTGATTATAGTTGGTTTCCGCAATACTTGCAAAATAATTATTCAGAATTTTACAAGCCCAAGATGTCTTACCTGTTCCAGTGGAACCATAGAAATAAGCATTTGTGCCACAATCTACAAAGTATCTTGGGTCATATAAAATAGCGTTTAAATATTTAGCGGATTCCTTATCCACTTTTCTAATATCCAAATTCAACGGTCTACGCATCTTGCCAGGTAAATTACTTAAATCCAATAAAAATTTAGTTTGTTGCATTTTACGACATTTCCAACTACATTCTTCTGTTTGGTATTTTTCACAGGCAGAATTGTACCAACAAGTTTCCACATCATATTTGGTATAGTGTAAATCACTTCTCATTAGAAATTCTCCTCCATCATATGTTTAATTTTATCTAAAACGTCTGTGGGTAAGGACTTCACCTTGGTGCTGTGTCTGTTGTATTCTGTAATACAAACAGACTTTCTGTAATGTCTCTTATGTCCTATGTAATCATCCAAAGAACCGTGTTTTTTGATTAATTTGTTTCTCTTATTATAATCCACTTGACAAAAATAATTAGTCTGTTTATCAGTGGCATACCTAATCCTGTCTGCTAATTCACTATCCAAATTATAACAAAGTAAATCATATAACATAGTTTTAAAATGTTCTTTGGGGATTGTTTTTCCTACATTGGAATTAATATATTCAAGTAGGTTTGTTTTTATATCTGGATATAGGAACAAATATTCATACTCTATGAAGTTATTTATTATTGTTTTCTTTTCTTCCATATCCACAGCTATGGAGCTAAGTGAAGTATTAGAAACATTCATTGTTTTCATAATTTCCTTTACTTCGTCAGTAGGATATAACTTTTTATATCCTCCTTCAAAGGAATTTTTAACTACTTCCGTTTTCAACTCTACCGTTGGGTATTTATCTAAGGCACTTAATATGCCTTTCATCTGCATAGGTGTTTTTAAATAAGGAGATGTATTACATAGCATATCTATATACTCATGGATATAGTCATCTAATTCTGGTGTACAATCTTCTATTGTTTCTATATATTCATCTGCTATCTGATGTAAAGCATCTATATCTTTAAGTTTGTTCTGGGCTTTTTTATAATCTTGTACTTTATAGCCGTTACTTTTCCAACCTAATGATACTGTTAAACTAAGGTCTTCCTTAATCACATCAACAGGTATTCCTTTATATCCATTTAGAATTAACTGCCATCTTTCATCTTTTTTAGAACCCATATCTACAAGAGTGTCCGCATAACTTTTTAACATATCAAGTATTTCTGTGTCACCATTACAATTTAAAGCAACAAAACTTTCAGACATACGATTCCAGTTATCTAAAGCCTGTTCCCTTGTAATTTTAGAAGATTTTGTTTTTTCTTCCTTTTTTGTTAGTAAAGAAGATGTCTTGGGTTTTGGTTTATTAGGTTTTTCTAACTTTCTTCTTAACGCTTCCCCGGATAATGTATTAAGCTTACGAGATGAAGGTGTAGTAGGTATAGGTGAAGGAGTATTAGTATTGGTAGAAATATCAGTAGATGTTTCGATATTGTTATCTACATCCACTATAACAGGTTGTGAAGTAGTTGTTTCTAATATAGCAGGTGTAGTAACTTCGGAAGATGTATTATTCATATTTTCACACCCTTCTTTCTTTTCCGCAATGTTAGTATCTAAAAATACAGTATTAATAATAGAATCTACATCTATATCGCTAACTTCTTCTATTTCAACTTCGTCTTCATCTGTTACATCTATTATATCATCTACAGACTCTAAGTAACTTGCTATAAAGTTATTTATATCTATGTTATGAGTTTCAGCATATTCTTTTGTAACACTATCACGAACAGAATTACATATTTCTGCAAATTTCTTTATAGTGTATACTTCGCCTTTATAGATAATATGGTCATTATCCATAGACTCTAATATGTTGGCAACTCTTATTAAAGTTCTGGCAGACACTTCGTCATCATGAAATGTCTTTTCAATACTTTTAGTGAGTTTTCTAAGTATTTTATTTACTTTCTTAAATCTTTCTTCCGGGAAGTAAAGAGTTATTATATGTTTAATAGAATTATTAAAATCTTCCATAATGTCAGAACCTGCTGCACTACATAATTTTAATAATTCATCTGTATCTAATGTATAATGATTATGTGTATAAAATCTACCGTCGATAGAATCCTGTGATTGCCGTTTGGTAAGAGCTGGTAATGTATCAATTCTTCTTGATATAGCCTGTCTGGATATACCTACCCAATTAGATAATTCTGTCATACTAACATAATCACCATTACCATTCATTCCTGCAATAGCGAATAGATAGGCATATATCATTATATCTACACCTGATAGACCTAATCCACTTCTTATCCATCCCCAAAGCATTATGTTTGGAACTCCGTTCGTGACTGGTAGTTGTCTATCTGTTGTTATTTTTACTGTTTGCTTCTTCTTACCAAACATTCAAATCCCGTCCTTATCTAAATAATTTTGCAAGTAAATCTAAATTAAAACCAGCATCGTCCTCGTCATCATCTTCTAAATCGTCATCATCCAAATCATCGTCATCGTCATCCTCGTCACCTAAGTTAGAAAAATCTAATGTGCCATTAAGGGACATTCCTATTTCATTAAGTCTCTTTTCAATTACAGGTATATTGAGTAACCAACTCATTGTACATACAGCTCCGTAACATACACGAGGGTCATTAACACAAGGGATAATATAATCAAGTGCATATAAGTCATTTAAAGCGTGTCTTACTAATCTTGAATCTGTCTTACTATAAGCATCAATGAGACCTAAATATTCTAAATAACCACGGTCAGGTCTTCTTTGCGTGAAGTAAGTAATTATAGAAAGTGCTAATATTTGTAATTCTGTAAGATGTTCCCTATCAGACATCATATAACTATAAAATACCCAAGAGGGGATAGGATATGGCATACCGCCTATCATCTTTCTATTCATTTCTGCAAGACCGAAAGAATGTCTTACAGAACTTTCTAAATCAGGCTTAGTTTCTCCCCATATCCACTTCTCAGCTCTCATGTTAATACAATAATCCTTAAACTTTTCCATAAATGCTTTTCTTTCCATTGTAGGGTCATTTCTACGAATAGCATAGTTTCTAAAGGATTCCAGAGTTTGGCAGTATTTAGAAGTAGGATTTTGCATATCTAATTTACTTGGTGTTGCAAAGGCAGGGGGTATTTCCATAGAATCGGCAGAAAAATACATATCATGTATAGTTTTTTCCTCTTCCGTACCATAAGCATCTATACCGTGAATTCTAAACCACTTACAATAATCTTTTACAACAAAATTACAAGATGCCCCTTCTACGTTATAAAACTCGTCTTCAAAAGGTATGTTAATTTTTCTTCTTCCGCCCATAATGATTTCCTCCTATCACAAAAGAGCCGTATCCGTTAAAGTATTGAAAATGAATGAATGTGTATGACCAAAAATTATAAATTTTGGGTCAAATGATTTTACTTTATAGTATATACAAAAATATGGCAAAATATGCCATTTTTAATATATTTTATTAAATATTATTAAAATGTAGTAAAGGAACATAACAAAAAAGATTCATTTAGTTGCCACATAAAACCAAATGAATCTTTTCGTATAATAATAAACAACATTTATATGGATTTTTGGATGTTAAACCAAATAATCCGTCATTTATTAATACCATATTATTCTGTAATTAATTAACAATATTTTATCAATACTAATGTTAACTAACTATTATGTGGCTGTCTATATTTCCAATATTGAAGTAACATACGTTATCTCATCAAGAAATATGGACAACCGACAACATCAGAAATGTATTTATCACAAATATGAAATTTTCTATGAACTGTGTGTTTTGTTTTCTATGTATGTATTATAACACAGAAAAGAAATAAAGTCAAGTTAAAAATAACGATTCTATACTTTACACAAAAATATTTTAAATCTTTGTGTAATATGTACAAAATGAAGTTAAGATTTTAGTATTTTCGGCTGTGTAACTCTTAGTGTTTCTGTAATCTTATCTTCTTTATAAGGAGCTAAGGTAGCAGCATCTATCTGTCCGTGATAAATACAGTCTTCTAAAACATCCATATCTATATACTCTTTAGTTTTAATGAGTTCTGGAATATTGAAAGGTTTTAGAAATTCTATTAATGCTAACTCATTATAGATAGGCTTTTTACTAACAGATAATGAAGCCTTTATACCATCCTCGGTGCTATACTTATCAATATTATTCCTTTTAAGAATTTCCTTAATCTGATTATTATAAATATCACGCTCTTTTTTAATTTCATTATAATCAGTATTATAGGTAAAATAAGCATTAATAGCAGTTATTAAAAGTTCCGCATCCTCGACAGAGATTGTTGGGTTTACATCATTACTCATTGTTAGCCTCCTTTAGCTTAGCAGCACGTTTTTCCTTTAACTTGTTACGGTATGTTATTGTCCAAGAATTAATATTTATAGCACCCATAACTCCGTGAGGTCCTCTTGGTATCCATTCCTTAAAGGTAATAATCTTTGGAATATCCTCGGGATTCCAATATCTTGGGGCTTTTTCATATGCCTGTTCATATTTAGGAAGTTCTGGCATATCATCTGGCTTTGGTAAATCACTTTCATAGAACTTATACCAAGTTGTAAGTGTTTTTGTAGATACATCTACCTGATTTGCTACCTTTGAAGCTGTTAATTTACCATTCTTATTCATAATCAATTCCTCCATTAGTCACTTAGTAAATAATTTAACATTTGTGGATTTTTAAATAAATCTTCTTCTTTATCAACTATAATATCACTCATTTTACCCTTACGATAAACTATATTATTGATTTTTTCGTCAATGGTATTTTTACACATAATAGTGATAATAGTTAGATTTTCTGTTGTTCCTATTCTATGTGCTCTATCTTCTGCCTGGTCTTTAATAGCTCTGTTCCAAGGTTCGTCAAGGAATATTACTGTGGTAGCTTCTGTTAGAGTAAGTCCTGTACCCATAGCACCAATAGTACCACATATAACTTTACAAGATTTATCTGTTTTAAACCTTGTTTTCTCTGCTTCCCTTGTATCTTTATTTTGTCCTGTATATAAAGCCGGTTTATACCCATTTTTAACTAATAATTCATATGCCGGATTTAATACATCTGTCCAGTTACTAAATACAATAGTTTTTTTACCTTCCTGTACTAATTCATCAACAAGGTCTAACATTCTGTCATACTTAGGATTACCTTTAACTGATGTACTTAGTAATTCTGGGTTTCCTGTACATTGTCGTAATCTTATTAACATTGTAAGAGGGTTGGGGGATAATTTTACTTTATCAATATTTTGTCTTAAATCCTCTAATACAGAATTATATATCTTTATCTGAGATGGTGTCATTTCTACATAATCATTTACATAGATTTTATCTGGTAAGTCTAAAACATCCTTCTTTAGTCTGCGAAGCATACACTTATCAAGCACTGCCTGCAATTCTGGTAAATTTTTATATCCTACTATTTGATGATTTCCAAATCCACCAAGAATACAATAATGTGATTTAAACTGAAAAAGGCTATGATTTTCTTTACCTAAAAATTTAAGCGGTGTATATAAATCTATAGCGTTATTCATTAATGGTGTACCTGTTAATGCTACCATAGTTTCCGCATTTAAGGCTAATAAAGCCTTACCTTGCAATGATGTACTATCCTTACAATTATGAACAACTATATCATTATAAAGTATATAATTATGTGTTTCAGGTATTTCTAAATCATATACATAATCTCCACGAACACAATTATTTGAATTTGCTACTAACTTCTTACTTATATAACCATTAAATAAAGGTTCTCCTAATTCTATATCTTTGGCTTTCTTGTATGTACCATCATATATTAGAAATTTATGTTCCATAGTACATATGATTTGGTCTACCCTGCCATCAAATTCAAATAATTCATTATTTTGACTATGTACTATTTGAAGAATTAACATTTTCTCTGGTTTTGGATTTATCCAATAATTAGTAGGAGTTACATAATCAACAGTACCATCAGATAGTTTTGTCGCAACTTTATAACATTTTTCATGTATGACATTGTATATGGGAATTAATCCTTTATCTGTTAGAACTAAAGTTCCGGCTTCAAAGCATTTATGTGCCTCATCTACAACAATCATTCCTATTTTCTTTTCCTTAATGAGTTTTTGTAACTCCTCAACAATAGGAAATCTTGTAACATTTTTATATCTAACAACACCATTACGTTTAGCTTTACAAGGTACTTTTTCACGAACATTATATCTTAAAGTTTCAATATTAGTAATAATAAAATAAGAATCTATATTATCAATATTTTGTAAATCTTTAAGTCTTTTTTCATTACTACCTATTGTAGCAATACCTTTGCGGTTTATAGTTGTTCCTAATATATACCCTGTTTCATTACTATGTGTACCAATTTCAGACTGCCAGTTATATTTAAGACCATTAACACAAGCAATTACTAAACAATGTTCATATCCATTCATCTGTTTTTTAATACAAGCTAAATCTATCATTTGTTTAGTATTATGAGTAACTATAAAATGGTCTATTAGATATAATCCTTGTTCATCCTGTACAGTTATACATTTAGCATCTGCTGTGCCGACAGGCTCTATCTTCTCTATATATCTTACAATATCTTTATAGGTTTGAGATATTGTTTTATCCTCCATTATTTTAGAATAATCATTGGTTTGTATATCTAAAATATAAGGTTCTGCATAATTATTTTCATTGTCGGCTGTGGTTTTATCCTTTACAGTTACAACACAGCCAAGACTTTCAAACATAAATTGTAAATCCGTAGCAAGTTGACGAGAATATACAGAACATTGTAAATCCAATATGTTTTTAGTGGTTGTTACATGAATATGTCCGCAACGTTCTACAATAGCCTTAACTACTTCATATCTTACATCACTGATATTATATTTATAAACATCCTCAATATAAGATTCTGAGGATTTTACATCAATATTTCGACCATAGTAATATGGGTTCATGGGTATTGTTTGTGGGATAAAATCAACAGGTTGGCATCTGTCAATAGAATATAAATATCCGTTAATATCTTTTAACGGCTTAATTTCACCATTTTCTGTAATGAACCACTTAGTATCTACTACTTGTTTTCCACTATTTGTATTTATCTCCCATAAATGGTCTTTACAACACTCTACAAAAGTTCCATCATGGAAGGTTACTTTGTACATTTCTACTTGTTTATTATCATAAGTAGCTATAACTAACACAGGTTTACCTTGTTTATTAAAGACATAATCCCCGACTTGTATATCACGTATTTCTTTATATCCGTCCGGAGTATAAACTTTTGTATTTAATGCTAATGCTTTACCGCAGTTATGAACCACAATATCGTTGGCAACAAAATTATGATATGGGTCGAGCATTTTTATATCATAAGTAGGTTTAATTCCTATATAACTAACATCAATAACAGGAGAAGTTGTAGAAGATGTAACTACAAGATGTGAATTTGTTAAGTGCATTGCTGGCACATATCCATCAGTAGTAAGAATTTCATGGTCACCTGTTGCTAATACATAATCTCCACTAAGAAGTAATATTTTATAAACAGATTTTTTGCCGGAAAATAGTACATTTGTCACGGTGTGATATCCAATATTACCATCCATATAGCATTTAACTTTTACTTGGTCTTTAGTTAAACACTGATTATAAAAAGCATAAAAATCAGATAATTTAGAAGTGTGGAAAAAAGTACCGACACAGAAACTAACTGTCATATCCCCTGCAATACAGCCTTGTTCATCCCCCAATAGAAACTTATTATGATTTAATCCATACTCAACACCTTCCAATTGATGTTGAAATGGTGTTGTCTTAAATACATAATCCTTCGGAATCTGTATGGTACTTTTTTCCTTAAATACTTCTCTATCTGTTTTTATGGTATATTCTGTTTCATCTAATTTATTAATAACTAAATCTAAATCAGAGTAGGGTAATTCCCACAATAATTTATCAGAATGCCAATATCTTGTGGGTAAGGAGCGCATCAAAGACACATATTTGATGTCGTATTTAAACTTTACAAAGGCTGAAAAATCATCTGAATAATGTTCACCTTGTTTAACTTCTATTTCAACCAAAGTAATTCACTCCTTGTTTTTATTCATCGTCCATTGCCGTATCCACAATAGTTCTAAGAAGTCTTAGATTACTCTTAGTACATAACTTATCGGAATAGTTCTTAAACACTTCACAAAGTTCTGTATAAAGACTATCTGCGGTATATGTGGATGGAATAATTCCTTGCATATAGACAATTTCTGTATTATATCTTTTTAAGATTTGTTCTATAAAATCAAAATCTGTCTTAGATATAATCATTGGATTAGTAATTACAATTCTTTCTATACTACCTTCAATTACAGCATCAAGTAAATCATTAAGACCTTCTTTAGAATTAGCAGTAGTATCTTTGTAAATAGCATTTACAGAATAACCACGATTAAAACAAAATTGTGATAATGTGTTTACTTGGTCATTTATTTCAGCCTTTTTATTTCGACCAAAGGCTTTAGCATAGATAACAGTTTTTCTACTTTGTCCACCGTTTAAGAATTTATAAACATCCACATCGTTATAGTTATAATGACCGTTTGGCATTACTTCTGTACGAATAATATTCTCTTTAACATATTTGGACAATGTAGGTCTTGTAACCTTTAAAAGGCGTAAAACTTCAGCGGCTTTCATTACAAATTCCTCCATTAAAAAATAAGTTGAATGTATGATTTTTGTTTATTGTATTATAACATATCTATACGAGTAAGTCAAGTTTTATCCATGGATTCCACAAAATAAACAAAAAAGTACCAACATATAGTTGGTACTTTTGTATTATCTATTAATTTATCTTTGTTTTATCTTGCAAAAGTCTGTACGTGTGCCAGGAACTTAGTAAACATTGCTGGGTCAAATGTAACTGTCATAAACTTGCTTTCATCTTTGCTCTTAGTGTTTCTAACTTCCTTATGTGTAATATAATCACTAAATCCGTTAACAAGACCCCATACAGTACCTTCAAAGTTTGCGTTATCGTCTGCCTTATAAGCCTGATAAAGTTCATCTCTCTTAGCCTGTGTATTTCTTACCTGTATATCACTATCTGTTTCAGAGATTGTAAAGAAAGCATTAATAATATTCTTAATATCAGAATCCTTTCCAAGTTTAAGCATTGCCAGTTCTTCTGCCGTATTTCCAAAGTTCTGCATATATCTTGCTGTATTTGTAATAATTTTCTTCGCTTCTGCTATTTTACCTGTAAGCTGTCTGCTATGCTGTATAGAAATTGTATTAGGTGATTCTCTAAATGCCATATTAAACTGGTTCTGACAAACTATTCTAAGTGGACAGATTGTTGTTTTAAGTGTATACATACCATTATGTCCATTCTGGAAGATTACATAAGGAGTAAAAGTATCCCCAAGAACTGTTACATCTGGAAGTTTACCAATTACATAAATCATTCCTGTACCTGTTTCTCCGGCTTTTACAAACTGAACCCCTTCAATATTATCTACAAAGTCGAAAGCGTCAATGTTCTGACAAACTTCGTACCTTGGAGATACAATACCACATACCTTTTCAGTACCATCCACAACTGTTGCCATTCTATCTGGAATAAGAATTGTCTTATCCTCAAAAGATGTGTAAATAGGTTTCTTAGATACTGTGTAATTAAGTCCGGCATTTGTAAGTGCTTCAGAAATATTAGTTGCGGAACTTACATCTTTTCCTATGTTTGACCATGTAGTTGCTCTCATAATTAAAACCCTCCTAAAAGTTTAGTTATGTGTTGTTCTTATCTTACAAATATAGTATAACATAAATAATTAGTTTTGTCAAGGGTTTTTAGAAAAAACTTTTTAAACTTTTTATGTACAAATTATATTATTTAACCTCGCGTATATATTATATAAAGAATTTCTTTTTTATGTAAAAATACCATATAAAAATATTTGTAAAATAGAATGTATAGTATTAATATTAGAATATAGAATATTTATTTTTAGATGTAATTATTAGTTTATAAGTAATAATTGTTTATTTATTAGTTGTTAGTATTAGTATTAGTATTAGTATTAGTTATTTAGTAAGTAGTAATAATTATATATTTATTAGTATGTAATATATAGTATATATAAGGGTTACGAAATGGAACGTGGTTTAGGTAAATTCTGATTGTGAAGTTATCATTTTACCTATATTTCGTCATTTAGTTAGTGGAGTAATTTGTGCCAGAACCATGTTACAAATATTACCCCTGAGTTTTGGTACCCTCAAAACAGTCCAAAACCATGTTACAAACTATAACCACATACATATTCGATTTTTACAGAAAAAAGGCACAGATTTAAGTTCTGTGCCTTTTTCTAAAGGAATTAATTATGGGATAATTTAAATTAACTCTTTGTACAAATCAAGTATCTCACCATAAAGGTCACATACCTTTTTAAGAACTTTATATCGGGCTTCACAAGTACCTAAGAATTCTTTATTAGTACCTGTAAGTAAGTTATTCAAACTTTCCAAAACATTATCTGAATTATTTGTTGTATTAATAGGCTCTTCTGGGTTAGTAGTAGCAGTAGATGTTATATCTTCTTTTACTTTATCCTGAGTTGTATTAGTTTCCATATAGTTATTAGTGCCCTCAATGGGGATATTAAAGAAATCTAAAAGCACTTTCTTATGCTTTTCTGTAAATGTACTACCTTTTACATAAGTTACTAAATCTGTTTTTGAAATATATTTTGTGGAATGAGTTGTTATATCAGGTTCATAGTGACATAATTTTACATCTAACTTAACAGATGTAAAAGTATCAAATAATCTTTTATATAAATCAGATTTGGAATTTGTAATGTTTAAAGCTCTATAAATATCTGTGAAGCAATAATAAACATCGTTGTTATAATTAAATGCCCTTACTATATCTTTATTATGATATGTTTTAAGGTTACCATCATAAACCTTGTAAATCTTTGGTGCTGTTGTAAGTAGTTCTGTGTTAGCAGTAATAGTCTTTCTTCTTTTGCGTCTTGTCTTTTCCTTTGTTTTAGGAGCTTTGTTTGCTACTTCATTAGATATCTCTGTAAAATTATCAAAGAAACAAATTAAATCTTCTTTCTTACTGGAATTCATATAGGTGTTATTAATATAATCTATTACAACAGATTTTGGTATAAAATTTAATCCTCTTGTAGCATATGTGTTGTAAAAATTCAAGTCGCGAATATCAAAAGTATCTACGTGTACAGTGAAGCTATTATTACTTAATTTTTTATAATCATAATTACCTATGTTTAAAATAGGTTTTATATCTACAAGTGCTATATAAATTTTGTTGTTACATTCTATAGCCCGTATATATTTTTTATCGCCCGCGAAATTTTTTATTAAATCTGTAGAAACATCATATGACTTAGAAATATCACATTTTTCTAAAGTATGTCTAAGCTCAGTCCCCGTAAAATTATTCATTGGTTTTGTTTCCTCCTTTTTATATACAACAATATCACAAGCTTTTGGATTTCCAAAATTAACTAAATTACCTAAAGCTTCTTTTTCTCTAATTTTTAAGATATTAAATATAGTAACGGTTCTTGTTTTATCTTCTGTAATTTTGTATGCCAAATCCGAGAACTCATTTAAAATGTAATTAGATGATATAAACTTGCTACCATCTATATCCATATTACGAACTCCTAAATCGCAAGAATCATTTTTATTTACAATAAAACCTTCCCCTGCTTCAAAAGGAATTGTAAAATCCAGCTGCCTATAATTTATACCAAGTGCTTCTACAACGTTGTTTACAGATACATACATCTTACCGTCCATAAGAGCTAAACCTAAAGAAACTTCTGGATAGTCTGGCAACCATGTACGGTCTTTTTTGTAAACATAACGAATAACTTTTGATTCTTCTTTTTTCATTTTTTAAAAACCTCCCATTGAAATAATTTACAAGTTTTTTATTTGTAATAATACTATAACATATATTTTATAAAAAGTCAATAGGCATTTATATATTTTTTATTTTTAACCCATAATTTTATATAAATCTATATAAATAAAAAAAAAACAGACATTTATTATGCCTGTTTTTCTATAAGAATGTTTAAAAACAATTAGAATTTATAGACCTATAATTTAATTATTTAATTATGTATGGATTTTGAATGATTTTATCACATTTTCTCATATCTTACTATAACATATATAAGGGCTATAAAAAATAGTGGATTGTCTCTAAAATCCACTAAAAAAGTTTATGTTATACGTTGTTATATAGTACGATAAAATATAGTAAAATATATAAATTTTAATATATTTTGGCTGTACTATTAGCCTTAAACATATTCTACTTTCAAGGATTCACACAATATAACTAAACTTATTGAAAATTTAGTAGGTTTTTTAACATCCTTT